>Ga0208304_10000033_pt1 | contig 84897 bp, 79 predicted proteins | sample ColrivemetaGS713_FD_187603 | JGI IMG/M metagenome (GOLD analysis project Ga0208304, IMG submission 187603) | Estuarine microbial communities from the Columbia River estuary - Flood tide ETM metaG S.713 (SPAdes) (version 2) | ecosystem: Environmental > Aquatic > Marine > Intertidal zone >... | reverse complement strand
GCTGCTCCTGTTCAACCCACTCCTGTTCAACCCGCTGCTGCTCCTGTTCAACCCACTCCTGTTCAACCCGCTGCTGCTCCTGTTCAACCCACTCATGTTCAACCCGCTGCTGCTCCTGTTCAACCCACTCATGTTCAACCCGCTGCTGCTCCTGTTCAACCCACTCATGTTCAACCCGCTGCTGCTTCTGCTCGTGCTCAACCCCCTCATGTTATACCCGCTCTTAGAAGGATGCAAAGTTTCAACACTCGTCCTGTTGCAATTAAGCCAACCACCCTTAGACAACTGACATTTCGTCTACCCACTGCTGCTGCTGCTGCTGTTCAACCCGCTGCTGCTCCTGTTCAACCCGCTGCTGCTCCTGTTCAACCCGCTGCTGCTCCTGTTCAACCCGCTGCTGCTCCTGTTCAACCCGCTGCTGCTCCTGTTCCTGCCGGTCACGTCAACTCCGGCCTTGTTGCTACCGGCGTAGCACTGGTCCCCGGGACGACCGAAGTACTACCTAGCAAAGTTACAGAGGAGTTACAGAAGTCCCACAGACCCATCAGAAAGGAATTGTTGACGTCGGCCAATGAACAAGACATCCTCAACAAATACAAAGGGGGACAAGTTGGCGAAGATGCGGCAATGATAAGAGTTAACACATTCAGGAAGGACGCTCTTGGCGAGGGCTTCGGGATTCGAAAACCACAAGAGCTAGCAGGCCTATTCACAGGACTTGACTTGAACAAAGGTACACGAGTGCAAGTCGTCGTTCGCTTGCCGCAGAACCGCGGAAGTTACATCATCCGCGGTCGCATCGCTGAAGTGAAAAAGAACTCGCCCGTCATGGACGGATCTGGTATCCTCTACTCTGTGATACCGTTTGGTGTGTTCAATCCAAATGGTACCCACGCTCCGGCTGTGATCAAAGAAGACTTTCTGCCCATTCGGATCGGTAGCCTGCCACTCACCTACTGGGTTGGCATCTACTTCAACATGCAGCACGCCAAAGTCATCATTACCACAAGGATTATGACAATGAACGATCTTGAAAACCATATGCGACAAGCAGAGGAAGTTGCAGACATTACAGTTCTCTCTGAATACCAAGTCACTCAGGTTGACGTCGATACTGGTAAACCACTAACAGTCGACCCGAACAGCCCCGGTGACCGCGATACATCCTCTGAGGCAGACCGTCTCCGCCGATTGGCACGAGAGAATCGTATTGAAACGGGTGGACGGATGGACAGTACAATGCGCAAATCATTGTTTGGGCAAGTTGATGCCAGTGACAGGTCTCGACTAAGAGACGATATGCGGCGTAAGTCGGGACAGGTGTCGGCGGTAAAAGTGTTGCGTGATCGCAACAGAGGCAGAGGCCGAGACATTCGTGACCGCGGCAGCGATCGACGTGATGGGGACAAAGACGACGGTGGCGATGTCGAGGATCTGGGGTTACGCGGAAAGAGTGCAAGCTCCTCGAGGAGGGGCAGCGATCGACGTGATAGGAACAAAGACGACGGTGACGATGTCGAGGATCTGGATCTGGGGATAAGCGGAAAGAGTGCAAGCTCCTCGAGGAGGGGGGTGCTTAACAAGGGTATGAGCCGGGTCGACTTCCTCAGATCGGTGCGTTCTATAAGACAGGATCAATTGGGGGTTGGTAACAGCGGTGTTCGGAGAAAAACAACGAAGCCCAAATCCCTCGGGTTTCTGGCAATCCAATCGTGATTAAAACATTTAACATGTATGAATAAAACATTGTTTGTGTGCAACCAACTCGACTTTTATTCGCAAACTAATTGAATACTACAGACAGCCACATACGGTATACATGCCACAAAGCCTACTGTTCGTGTCATCTGGCTGTCCACATTGCGATGACATCACCCGTACGATGCAGCAACCAGATGTCGCCAATGTGACACAAGACGTCAAGAGAGTCGTCGCGGGATCCGAGGGTGAACTATGGCGCAAACACGACATCTCTGCCGTTCCCGCGCTGGTGGGCCCGTCTGGGTCGAAGCTTGTGGGTAATGAGGTGTTCAATTGGCTCAGGTCAAGGGTGAACTCACACAACATCAATTTTGATGAAGTCAGGGAAGCCAGCAGTCGTCCCAAGCAATTCCACAGAGGCAACCGCCGTTTCGCGATCGTTGCGATTGTAATAGCACTTTCCGTCTGGGCATATCGCAGTGGACTTATTGAACTGTGATCCCGGAACTGCCTTGTACGGACCGGTCGATTAATGTCTCCTGCCCAGCCTCCATGTCTTTCTTATGCTTCTTCTTCTTCTTCTTCTTTTTCTTCTTATCTTTCTTCCTCTTGTGTTTCCTCTCTGCGTTCATGATATCGTCCTCAGCTTCGCCGGACTCTTCATCCATGAACGGGTCGAAACCACTCACCTCTTTGGTCCCACCAAGGTCAACAGTTTCCTCTGTGGATTCGTTCGCTCTCTTGAACTTGCGCTGAAGAGCTTCGATTACGAAGGTCATCCGGCTGCCGATGTGGATGTGATCTGACTCATCCACATTGTCGAAGGAATCACGCAGGAACTCGTCGCATACACGGATCACAAAGGGTGAGTCCTCCGTGATATTGATGCCCGACAGGTGGATCTGTAGGCAGTTGTTCACCATGTTCATGAGCATGGTCAACTGCTCGATGCTGTAAGACTCCATCATCGCGTCCAGACCGGCCTCGAAATCTCGCAGGCTCCTAGACATCAGACAGAACTCCAGGAACACACCGATGTTGTCCATGATGACCACGTTGCCTGGGTCCTGGTGTTTGAACTCACTCTCGCACTTCTGGAGGTCTGCCATCATGGCCTGTGCAATGTCGTCTGACAGTAGCTTGTTCTGTAGGAGCACCATCAATGTCTCCTTGTCTTCTGTGTTCCAGTAGATACGATGCTCGTTGTTACTGTAGATCCTCAAGAGCATCTGACAATTGTCGGTAATCACGTTCATTACTTGTGTAGGATTAGTGTACCCGTAGCGCAACTGTGTCTTCGTCAAGACTTGCGCGTTGGCCACCACCTTTAGCCCAGTGAAGTCTGGTACATTCATTAGTCCTTGCGTCTGTGTATATGCGCGTGTGTGTGTGCGCAGACAAACTCTTGTTTTGATGTGATACAATATATTATGTATTCATGATTTGACGTACCTGTAAGGCATCCATGTCTGGGACATCTCGATCTTGAAAGCAATCCACCCCGTTGTGCGATGAAAAACTTACCATTATTTTGATACGTGTATGGTAAAAGGGATATAAGCCACACGACCACTGTGAGACTGCCAACATGAACGGCAGGAGTAACATCACCGACGCCGAGTTGGTCGAGGAGATTGAGGTACAGCTGCTTGATGAGTTCAACAAGCTCATGGGAGAATTCATTATCAAAATGATCAAAGCATTGAAGCCGTACAAGAAACAACTCAAGACTGCGTACAACACGTTCGTAACGACGCTCGCCGCTGGACAGAAGTCTATCCCGTTGCTCCACTTCTGGAAGTACGCGAAGCCGTTCAAGTCGAAAATAATGAACGATAGCAGGATAATCGCCGAAGATTTCGTGAAGACCTCGGCTAGTGGGTTCGATATCTTCGAGGGGGTAGATCTGGCCGAAGCCTGGGAAAAGATACCAGAGGAAACACAGAACGCCATGATCTCGTACTTCCAGGGCCTGTTCACAATGGCCGAGGGCTATCACGACAAGGACAAGCTAGTCAAGATTGGTGAGGCCCACCTGATGACACAGACTGTTATCCAGAACACAGGCATGAGTTCCAATCAGATGAACGATGTCCTGCAACAAGTTGTAAACGGCCAAGCGTCAGAAGATATGAAGGAGAGCATGAGTCATGCTGCAAGCGTCATCGATATGTACGTCAAGCAACACGGTCGTATGCCCCGAGGACAGGAAGACTTCAAGGAGCTGGTGGCCATGGCAAAGGAAGGAAGGATGCATCAAGCACAGATGACCGAGGCGAAAGCAATATTAAAGTAACGTGCGTCGCTGTTTACTCTTAATTAAAAAGTGTATAACAAAGACAAAGACGACCGACGTCGTACGTTATTGCTGCACGCACACACGAACATGAGCAAAGTTATTCCTTGGACCCAAGACCCGGTTGTTCTTTACGCCGCTGGTGCGTGGAAGCTGTTCGTGCCTCGCGAGGGACAGACCCCAGTCGAACGATTCAATGCTCTAACTCGGCTGTCGCTGTACTTGACAATGGGGGCCTACGCCATGCGCTCTGAGCCCAAATTCCTGTTCATGGGTGGGACTGCAATCATCGGGCTCATGATCGCCAATATGGATGAGATCAAGAGTGACAAGCAGATGTTGGATGAACGAGTGAGTGAGGTCGACGCAGTTGAAGCAAAGCGCAGAGCCTCTGTTATTCAGAAGACCCGTGACCAGTTCGTCACAAACATGACCACGAACCCAAGGGAGAGCACCGGACGAGGCCAGGTTGTACCAACAGATGAGGAGCTGCGCCTGGGTGGACGACCGTTGCTCAACGACCCGTTCGATGACTACGGCTCCCTGTTTGATGAACAGAAAGTGGGGCCCCTGAAAGTCGTTACTAGCAAAACCTACTCATAGACAGAACAAACGTGTTAATTAATTCTGCTGTATCCTAACTAAAACCAGTACACCGACCAGCCATGAGTCTCGGGGCTGTTGGGATCTACGAGTTCGTGTTTGAAAAGCTGTCCCTGGCAATCAGCTGGGTGGTGGACAGAGCGTGGGTCGGGGTCATCGAACAGGGAGCCTACATGCTCATCCCAGCAAAAATGCCGCGAGGCTTTGTGAAGAAAACCATGTATGTCGCGGTGCTCACAATCCTCATGCACTCGTTCCAGGAGGGGCTGAAGAATATGGCGGTGGGGGCTATCACATCCGAAAAAGAGAATGAACTCAAGCGCGAGATTGAACAGCTCAAGAAAGAAAAAGATGATGCCACTGCAAAGGCCAACCAGCGAGAGTACCGCGAGCGAATGCTCATGTAAACGTAGAAATGCATGTGCGCCGAACACAATATAAATAAACTCTTTTCTCTTGGTTAGAATAACAGAAAGCTGGTTTAGGTCCACCGAAACCATGCTCACTCATTCCACTTAATGGAACTCACACACACTCATATGACATGACATGACACGACACCCCTTCAATCTGTAGATCTACGACCACTTGTTCGGTCTATCATAGCATCACGACACGACACTATGGCGCGCCTAGACACAAGCGTACACTGCACGTGTAGTGGACACTCCTGTTAGTTTGTAATATACTTTGTCTTGCCTTCCTGCTTGCGTGTGTTATTATGTGTGTATCACACATGTGTGCGTATACATCATATACATCAGTGGTTATGGGTGAGCACGGCACAAGCAGAGGGACTGTATCCCCTGGGGTTTGTGAAGGTCAGTAAGCTCACACATAGCTCCAGCCAGTGTTCTGATCATGTACATGTGTGTGCGTGTTTTGTGCAGGCGAAGGAATCTACAGGGCTTCACCCCGGGGCTGGCCACCCCACCTTATACCACCAATCTTTGGGACATCTCGGGCCTCTGTGTCTGTTGATCAGAGTTCGATTCTCTGTGGTGGTCTTTTGTTCTCACTGAAATTTATTTTGCATGCGCTTAACTAAACCACCAGTTCTCAACCAAGCAGAGACACCAACTCTTCACAAAACAATGCCTATCACCACGGTCCGTGTACCCAACTACAACCCATCGAAGTACCTGTATTTCGTTAAGGGTAACAACGTCATCGCGAAGGTACGCGGTACCGATGGAGTGCGGATGACATTGCGCACTAGCGGTAGCTTCGTGCGCAAGCCAGGGTACATGTATTACGTCAAACCTCTGAGTCCTGGTGCGAAAACCGCCGCGGTACACGAGGTGAAGATGGCTAAACCGTTTAGCAAGACCAACAGGCCTACGAAGACAGCCACTGGCCCGCGGAAGCGGAAGCGCAAGCCCAGCAGTACCAAGTAAACCAGTTGTTCGCCGAGTACATTCGATTAACAATATTGCAAATATAGTAAAGAGGATATTTGCCGTGTAAACGCGAGTGTATTAATCACTGGTCATGAAGGGTAATGATGGTAAGCAGGAGGCGACTGTTGGCGGTTCTGCTAAGAGTAGAAGGGTACACAGAATCATGGAGAACACACGCCGCATGGTGCGCGAAAACAATCTCATCTACAGATTACCACAGACAGTGCCAGTGTGTGTGGACTGTCTCGAATTCGAGTGGGGATTCACACACAAAACGCCTCCCACTTTGGTGCCCGTGAACGAGCACACGATCGTAAAGGGTCTCCCGGTCATCATTGATACCCACAAACAACCGAGGCAGTACAACAGAGAGTACAGGAACACCTATGATCGGGCAGAGAAAGAGGCGCATGACAAGGAGATGTATGACAGGTGCGCGAGTGTCATGCATGGGCACTTGCTGAAAATTGCCCGAGACGCTCCGATTCCAAATATGATGGATCGGTGGTTCGACGTTGAGGAAAACATGCTCCGCCACGTGGCGTTCATGTTCGCAGAGATGATGTCGTGGTGTCCCATGAGGATCGCCAATTTCGTGAGAGCTCTCCGGATCAAGCTCATGCTGTGCAAGGATGATTGTGTTGGTACATCGCAGAACCTCAGTCTGGTTCACGCAACGTGGAATGATATATTCTTGAACGTCATGAGTATCAGCGACTGTAGAGAGGCTCTGTGTGACATATGTGAGCACGTCTCGCAGCAGAACCCCCATATGTGTGTGCTGTTCCTGAACACATTCATGCGCTACACCTTCGGTGAGGACTACGTGCACCAGAAGGATATAGATAACATCTGGGCGACGGAGCTCAAGAAACTACAGAGCAAGCAGGCGAAGTTACCATCGAAGAGATCCAACAAGTACTTCTCCAAGATTCAGCGGGATATCAACAGGTCGTAGTATATGTGTGTGTGTGCGCCACTTACTTACTTATGGAGTAAAACTAATGAAATTCATCTCCATATGTGTACGTTGGGTACTGACACTGAAAAATATTGATGTTATTTCAAAGTAACAGAGAACACGAGTGTGTGTGTGTAACAACCGCTAGTTACCGATGAATATGGCACATACTCGCTCCCCTGGCGTACAACAGATCGTGGGTATCAAGACACCAACCAACGATACCATTGGCTTGGACAACGTCAAGATCGTCGCGTCTGCATCAGGGGTTCAAGGAAGAACAGATCAAAAATACCCATCTGCTTCGTCAACACCTCCAGGGGTGTTGCCCCCGTCAAGTTTTCCCACACTGCCACCCCACAAGAGCACCCCCACAAAGTCGTTGATGGAAAAACATGTTCGTTTCGACGTCTTGAGACGCAAGGACAGGGCAGACAGAAAGAGCAGTAAGAACAAGAAGAAGTCAAAGAAAAAGAAACTGGATAGGGGACACCGAAGTGGCAGCGGCGAGCGCGAGCATGCGAATATGACCGACGATGAAATGGACATATTCGCAGACCCATCTAAACATAAGATCTACACCAAGGGACAGGAGAGCAGCTATAGCGGGTCTAGCGGTGACTCGGCCTGTGATCTGATGGACTTCAGCTCCGCAAGCAGCAGCGACAGTGGATCTGCATCCAGTGATAGTGACTCCGACAGTGGTAGTAGCAGCGGTGTAAGCGATAGCTTGCCCAACAGCGATTTTCAACTCCCTGGTGCGGGTACACCGTTCATGTCTGGCCCCGCAAACCCCATGCGCATGTCCGGTGGGGGGTTCGGCGAGATGAACAGAGAAGAGAAGATCAAAAAGAAGGCCCGCATCCTAGCTAAACTGGAGAGGAAGATCAAGAGCAGTGGCAAGAAGATCATAATCCCAGAGAACGCGGAACTCGAGGTCTACGAGACCCTGTACGAGAAGGTGTGCTACGAGACGGATTCCGACTCGAGTGTGAAGCTGTACCGCAGGCTGCTGATGTGGCTAGTCACCGTCGAGGAAACATTGAGCAAGAAGTTCCCCATGCTCGGCATGGATCTGGACAAGTGGTCCGAGAGTGTGTTCCTCACACTGGATTCGTATGACGACATGCTATACGACGTGTACGACGAGTACGGCGACACGGTGAAGATGAACAGTATCGCCAGGCTTGTCATGGCAGTCCAGAGTAACGCTATCATGTACAGCACTACCCGCAAGCTGATGGCCCAAGGGGCTGAGCAGAACAAGGCCATGAACATGGGCACACGGGCCGGTGGTAGCGTGGGTCATCCACAACTGTCAAAGATTATATCGGAATCCAGGGGGCGCCAGCCGAACCCTGCGTCTGTGCCCATGGGAGCGCAAGTACCAGGTGGTACACGTGCGTCGTCGATATTTGGATCAGGTGCAGCGCGGGCGCCACCCAGAGACCCTCCAAGCAGATTCATCCCTCTTCCCCTCGCCGATTCTGACTCCGAATCAGACTCTGGGTTCGGTTTGATGACCGGCGTGTCGATCGGGGCATCAGGTAACGGACTGATGCAGACCCTGCGGAAAGAAGAAGACGACATGCGCGCGGGCAACCAAGCGATCCAGGCCATTGCGTCTGGGCCAGCACCTGTGGCACAAGCAGTGCAGGCAAACAAGCTGGTATCACCCCGACGACCCCCCATGTCGTCCAGTGTGGACATCGACGGCACTATCCTACCGAGACCGGACCAGGACTCAGTTACCATCACGCGAGACGCAAGAAGCGTGGATATGAGTGGCCCGGCGTCCAAGCGCAAGGGTATGGACCACAGCAAACAAGTTACTGCAGTTCGCAAAGTGCCTGGGACGGTTCCGAGGAAACGCGTTTCACTTGGATAGATAGTACAAACACAGCATAGTTCGTCGAGTTATTATTCATTTATTTGGCAATTCGAATATAAAGACTGTTCGCAACACACCTCGTAGTCCGTCGCTGACAATTAACCATGGAGACCAGCCATTACATGACGTACGCTGCACTCACTGCTGGGATATACATGTACTTAAAACATAGGCATAATCAGCAACAGATCAGCAGACTGGCGATGCAGGCACATAGCACACCCACACAAAACAATACCCAGCGCGAGCAAGGGCGGGCAGTGTATGGCTATAATGACACCCACCTGCAACACACTGGGTTTGAGCACACCGACGCACAACCGGCAATGTCCGAACGAGAACTGCGCATGGCTATGCACGAACGCGCTACGCAACAGACACATGAGGGAGGTGATGGTCGCTTTATGGAACTACAAGCGGTTTCAAACCAGGATGTGGATGCAATGTTCCCTGAACCGGGCGCCCGTCCCTCCCGAGCGACACTTCAGGACAATCCCTTGCGCTCACCTCCTCAACAACACAACAGGGACGAACATGGGAGAGTACGCAAAGCGAGCTTCGGCAGCGGAGACCCCCGAATAAGCGGAACACAACCAACCACTACCGAGACCTACGACCGGAACGACGCACCGATACGGGCTATGGTGGACCCGAGAACACAAGAGGCGCTCCGCAAGGCTCCATCAGACGTAGCGGTGAGACAGATCTTCAACAGCAGCACGATGTCCAATGACATCGATTCCCTGTTCAGTTCGTCGGTCACCGGAAGATTCGGCTAATATATTTCCTCTGGTCTACAATAAAAAGACACATCAACACCAAAACTTGTGGCAGGACAGCCTTGAACGGCATGTCTATGTTATCTGAGATCGGACGGATGCCAAGTTTTGGTGGGGGGGGGCGAATGGGGCGCTTTACTGAGTTCACGCCCGTGGGTGGTGGGATGGACATTGACCACAACCGTCTGTATCAGAGAAAACTTCAGCAAACACCGCGAATTCGGTTCGGTTTCGGCACGTCCTCGACGTTTCCGACATACATCCCCGGCCAAGACATGTTCGAGGGGTTTGGAGACCACAACGAAACACATATGAATGGCATGAGCATGACCGCGGCCCAGCGCGATACCATTTCCCCGCAGATGATTAATATGGCCAGGTCTGCTGGAGAACACACATCCCTCCTCCGCCACGACGTGACGTTCTACGTGGTCCTCGGCATCGCCGCGCTTGAAGCCATCATCATATACTCGCTCGTCATGCACATCTCGAACAATTAAACCTGACTGGAATAGATCGGTGCATCGGCTTTATTCGGTTTAGTGTTTGTTGTACCTCCAGCTGATGTACAGGGACCCGTCGGTGATGTGTTTACAGTAAAATCCATTCTGCTTCAACTTGGCTTTAATTCTGCGGGCAATTCGAATGGGTTGGTAAACTGGAAGATCTACGTGGTGCTGCGGCACTGTCCAGATAATGTCCAAGTGGCCGAGTGTTAGCGCGGTGCGAATTTTCCTCTGTGCCATCAGCATCAACTCCCTGAACGCCTTCTCTTCCGGTTCACTGCGGCAGTTGCGCATAGACTCAACGTCTGTCATAGTGATGTATTCTTCGTCGTGCTCCTGAGGCTGGCGTTGTTTCGTCTGTGCGACCTGCGGTATGTAGGTGTGGAGCTGTTTCTCAAGTTTTGCGTGGCTGTGTGGGGCAGGTCGAGATACCTCACGGTGTGTCTGAGACACACGAGGGGTTACCCTGGCGATCGGAGGAGATGGGGCGAAGTTCGCGTGGTAGTTGATACCCAGGGGGCTTGCTTTCATTCGCATGTGTTGCATGTTGGGTTAGGTCTTGTCAGGTGATTCACACACAGTATTACTTACAATCCACCACAGCCAAGTCAAATCAGTTGTTCGTTAAGATGTGGAAATAATAAATGGGGTCACCCAAAGGTAACTAAACAGTATTGTCGCACACACACACACACACACACACACCAGTCATGCCGATCAAATATACAGGAAACGTGACTGGACTAGACATGGTCACACACCGTGTGTCAATGCCAAAAGACATGAGCCCAAGCGAAGCATCGGTTCTACTTCACTGCATTCATGACGGCTGGAACGTGCGGAGGACCTCACACCGACAATACGAACTCAACGTACATGGCACCTGTGGGATACCGGGATGTGAAGGGAACTGTGTGGATGCACCTGCACGTCGAACTAGGCATATGAATATTCTCATCAACAGTCAACAAACAAATAAGGAAGGGTAACGCCAGAGCATACACGCGCCACGACACAACAGCGGTAATGAATAACAATGCATTCACCATCTACAACACCGACATAGACGCGATGTACCTGCAGAGCATGTTCCCCCAAACCAGACAACGATCCAGAACAGCACCGGTAGAGCAGAAGGAGGAGAAGAGCAACCACACTTGGGCAGATGACAGGAACAGTGTTCTATCTCCCAGACCGTCCGTCCGCCGGGTTGGCATTGAGATCGAAACAAAGCAAGATGCCAGATCAATTTCACTAGCACCTAGTGAGACTCAGGGTGTTCGTATTACCGGGCCCGACGAGGAGTTACCTATCCCGCTAGCACTGAAGCGTTCCACCACAACAGAAAACGACCAGGCACCCCTCATGGGACAACTCCTGTCTATGTTTGACTGAGAAACAGCGTTCACGTGTGCGCGTGCGTGTGTTCAATTGGCATAATTATTGTGACGCCGTACTAAATAAACAACAAACAAGCAACACCCAAATCGAAGCAGATTGTCTGTGTAATTTTCACGAAACCACATTTATTTCATGTTTTCCAGAAGCAATGATACACGCGAGACGATTGTGTTGGCCCTCGTAGTATCATTGGCAGTATACGGGGGATGCAGACTATCCATGGACTTGTACCAGAGGTACAGCGGTATGCTGGACCGCCATGAGTATCAAAACGAACAGGAAGATTGTTGTCAACATATCAAAGACGATGAAGGGGAAGAGGCCGACAAAGAGCTGGACATGGACATGGACATCACTGATGCGGATAGCATGCCCATGCTTACTGAAGGTTTCAAGCCGCAGCTAGCCACGATCAAACAGTGTAGTGGTGACGAGAAGAACGACAGTTAACTGACGTCACTTGCATTACTTCCTGCAGCACGCGAAAATGCCCTTGGCCACTTTCTTTGTGTTCGGGTTGAATATTATGTTCCCCTTTTCCACGCTGATGAGACAATCGATGATGGGTGAGGCGATGATGCCTGCCCAGACGTGGCCCTGGAACACAGTCTCAATCACTCCAACCACCAGCTCCTTCTTCTGCTGTCCAGTCAATGTACTAATCTTCCCCACTGTCCGCATGAGAGAAGTCACGATGGGGATGATGTCCTCGATGTTAATGTCGTCAGAGAACGTATCGCCCACCTGCCGGACCAGTGCCACAGCGATATCATTGAATGCCTTTGTATGCTGCTTCGACGTTAGTGGATAATCAAACACTACCACTTGCTCGTACTGCTTGCTCATTGTAGGTGTTTGTGTAAGTTTGTGGGGATGTGATAGCGCTTGGTTGTATATTTCATTACATACACACACACACAGTTTAAATTTATCATTACTGGTGCCATATGACGCCATGTGGTTCCACACGACATATTTAAAGGCGATTGCGAGCGGGGATGTGCGTCGGATAGTTCACAAATCAATTGGCTCTAGAATAACAACTAGTACTGTCCGCTGCCGCCCCGACCTGCTGCACCATGCCCACCAAGTCCAACGCCAAATCAAACAACAAAACGACAAGGATCCGCAGAGGGCGCGGACAGATGCAGAAAGCAGTAACTTCTACGTTCCCCAAGACTCGGCGGGATCTCGACACTAGCTGGCGGAAAACAGCAGTAGCCAACGACGATTGCCAACTACCAGAACCGACTAATCAGCAGATGCTCAGCGCCAATAAACAAGTGACGGTTCGATATGGATACCTGAAGATCACGTCACCCCCGCTGGACACACATGAGCTCTTAGTAGCAGCTACGGAGCGCAGCAAAGAAGCTAATCGCCGCCTGCGACGGACCAAAGATATGCTTACTACCGCCAACACTGAACTGGCCAAGAAGTCTCAGTGTATCACAAACACACAGAAGCGCCTGGTAGACAGTGAGATCAAGCGCTCCGCGCAGGCCAGGCAGTTGATGCGACTGTTCGAGATGATCAATTGTTACATACTACACTCTGATAACCCGGTCGGAGACGCCATTCTCGACGCGGACATGGACACACTGGAGGCAGCACTGTTGAACAGGGGAAGGACACACGAGAGCCTCATGGGGGAACATACAGTTGTTTCTGAATGAAATAAATGTATGTATAACAAGTAAATATGTCAGAGTAATTTAATTTACTGGGGATAAACTAAACATTTGTACACCCACACAAACGAGAAAAACAACAAGATGAAGATGGTACGTACTGAGTGATGAATTTCAGGTGTGCGGTGATGTGAGGACTGCATGCGTAATGTATTCTAATGTGGCTTCCAGTTCACGATGTCCTCTGTATCGTCTCCGTACCAAGTGAGAAGCTCGGTATTGGCCGGGATGTCTCGGGTGGCTTTGAGAAAGATACGTTCTGACCACTGGAAAAACGCGGTGTTCTGCTGTTCGTCGCTGAATGTCGCATTCACATACCGTGTGAACGCACTGGTACACGGGTCACCGGCATCAATCACGATGTCATCGCGACCTCTGCGATTTACGTGGAACAGGTAGCGAGCGTCGATCTCAGGGTCTGTGTCACTTTGTTTAACTGAGATCACACGCCCGATGTACTCACCGATGATTGTCCCCTGCTCGATCTTGCGCCTAGTAAACAGTCCCAATAACCCTTCCACTTTCAACACAGAGCTATAAGACCGGTAGAAATCGGGTGGTATTGCCCCTAGATAATCGCGGGTCAGACGAGATGCATACGAAGTGACACTCTCCCCCCTCCGTCGTGTGTCCATTTGTAGAATAAAGAAGTGACACTAGTCAGTCTACTCAGAACTTGTTACATTTCAAGTGCATGAATTGTTTTTACTCATTCCAACGCGACACATACAATGACGACAATGTCTTCTTAGAAGCGGCGCTTGACGTTGTAATACTCGTTGTTGTTGGGAGGAGGAGCTGAGTCCATCACCGCCTCCGGGGGTTCCATAGCAACAGGAGCGGTCATGATGTCACCGCCCAGACCATCGGGGAAGAGTGTGTTCAAGGCCTGTGACACCACGAAGAAGCCGACCGTGCCAACGAGGGCCAGATCGTGCTGGAAGCCACTGCCACCCTGCAGGATGAGGATGTACAAGGCCATGTACTTCACCAGCTGTGCATGAGGGTTCATACTCTCGTCGAACAAATCGGCGATGACAGCGGGCATTTCGGGAAACACCGACGCGGCACCGGCTGCGGTGGCCGCAATCATGCCCACCTGGAGCATGCTGAGTTTGTTGTAGGTGACGGCGGGGGAAACTGACATAGGGAGGTTGAAATCGGTTATGGCTGGAGTGTAATGTAAGTTATGCTCTGTAGTTTACTTATTATTCAACAAAATCTTTCTTGAATCAAAAGTCATTTTATTTCACGTTCGGCGAGTATACATACACAGAGAGAGAGGTCATTTTGGCTGCTTCCCAGTTTTCCCCTTTTTGGTGCCTGCCACCAAAGAAATCCCCATGCTCTTGATCAGAGAGTGGTTGTTGATGGTGGACGGCATCACAGGGACGGCCAGGTTGGGGTTTTGGTAGATCTTCTGGGCCGCACATGTGTATTCTAAATCCCCATGCTTCTGCTTTTTGCTATTACGCTGGTTCGAGCTGGTTGATATAGCACCACCACGCTTGTTGGCATTGCCACTCGGTTGCTTCCTCTTGCGCTGAAACATACTCGATCGCTTGGCATTCGCATTCTCGTTCTTCTTGTATGTGGGGTGGTTCAGGTTGGGCCTATGTGTAGAGTGTTTGCGGGAGGACGACAGCGAGAATACAGGGATCCCCTTCGTCTTGTCTTCAACCCACAACTCTGCGGCCACTGGTCTGAAGTTTGAGTGAGCAGGGACCACGTTGTCCACCAGGAACTTGTCTTTGCTGCGCCTGCGGAACTGTTCAATCGTGAACGGACCACCATAGGAGTCGATTGTTAGGTATGATCCCGCCACAGGGATGTACATGCTGTTTACTGTCAGTTTTTGTTTGCTGTGTTTGAGCTTGGCAACCCGCAGCAACGACTGTGCCTGGTTAATCTTGTTCAACATCGTGTTTGACAAGTCATTCCTGCTACCCCATGCCGCTGCACACGCATCGCTGCAGAACATACCCTCCATTGTAAATGTATTCGTTTTGTGGTCGTACGCAACCGGGCAGCCATAGGTGTCGCCTTGGAATTCGTGGTGGTCCCACCAACACCTCCCTTTGTAACTCTTGATCGGGTACTCTGTCTTCCCGGAGGCGCTCATCATGTTCATCGGCAGTTCCGTGTGCTTGGTGATCATTCCGATGGCTCCTCTGGACTCCGAGTGGTGGTCAATCAGAAACAGGTCGGTGCCTGATTTTGGGGCACTGTTGTGTTTCTTGGGCTGCGCGTGATTCTTGCCTCGCCGGGCAGGGGCATCCGTTGATCGTTGTTTGGTGAAGTTCAACAGGGCAGTGTGGTGTGTACTGTTGAATGTCTTGTGCTTGCTGTCGTCAGTAGCAGTATTAGTAGCAGTAGCAGTGGACACAACCGCCTCTGCCTTGCTCTTCTTGCCTCTGGAAACACCCATCCAGCCAGCGGTTCCGGGTCTCGAAGGTCTGATGTACAGATCCTTGCTGTTATCCACATTGGCTGCTCTTTCGCGGAATACGTCAATGAAGTTGTTGTCAAAACGCCGGAAGCTGCTCTTGCCCTTCGGTCTGCTGCTGTTCTGAGCAGAAACCCGGCGGGGCTGCTGGCGACAGTAACTCGGGGTGGTCATGGTACAAGTATCTTTGAATTATGTCTTTACGACGCAGACATACACCAGACCTTGGTGTGATTCTTTTAAATTTGTCACGGTGGCACCAGGTGGTACCAGGTGGAGGTAATAGGGCCAATACATATAAATTTCAAAAGCAATCCCCCTGAAGGTTCGCCTAATTGATTTATATTTTAACATACATCATAGTTAACACCATAACGAATGCTGTGGTACAACTGTTGCCAACCATGCTCCGCCTGCACGTATCTACCACCAACAAGCTCGCGGACAAGGGTAACAATCGCAATGCGCTGGAGAGTGAGATCAAGCTCACCAAACTCGCGATTTCCACACGAATGGTGAGGATCAAGAAGTTGGAGGAACATGAAGCCGAAGCCAAACGGAAGGACGCAGAGATCATTGCCGATGAGCTGCGTCAGGTCAAGGAAAAAGAACATAATTCGTTGCTCCTGGGGATACCAATACAGAAGAAACGAGGGCGCAAGCGCAAACACGTGTCGAAAGTCCCGCAGAAGCTGGCAGACATGCCAGCCGAACGCCGACAGAGGATCATGGACATCCGCAAACTGAAGAGGGATGTCACCGATCAGACGAGTCACATCGACCAGCTCACGTTCGACATGAAGTCCACACGAAACAACATAGCCTTGACCAACTACCTCCTGGAGGTGGCACCAATGCTCAACGAACACCACAGTATCAAGGCCAGATTCCAGGAAGAGGAGATGTTGATCAACGCTGAACTGACGAAGGTTGAACAGAATGCTACCGGTGACCATTTGCAAGCGCATAAGAAGGAGCTCCGAGCAAAGATGATCAATCTGCGACAGAGGATGTGTGCGGAGTCCAACGAGCTCACCAGCCTATACATCAACAAGTTCCGGCCGGATATGATTACCAATGATGATAAGACTCGTCGCTACCAGGATGCACAGATCAAAGAGAAGCAATGCCCTGAATGCAAGTCTGATCTTATCCACGACAGCGTGCAGCACGCCATGATCTGCTCCAGCGGCTGTGGCTACTCACGCTCACACTACATCGCCAACACGACATCTCACATGTCGTACGATGACATCCGGGCGAGCAGTGTGTCGAGGAAATACACGTATCGTCGCATCAACCACTTTCGAGACTTCGTGCGACAGGTGCAGGGCAAGAGCAACGTGCCACCCGCACCCGAGCTAACCAAGCTCCTGCGCCACGAGTTCTTCAAGTGCCACACGAAAGTTGATGATATCCACCCCAAGCTGGTCCGCAAGAAGCTGAAGAAATTGAATAAGAGCGAGCACTACGAGATAGTGGTCGTGCTCACTATGGTGCTCAACCCGAAGTTCACGCCTATCAGTATACCCCCGGAACGCGAAGAGAAGCTGTGCTTCATGTTTCTTCAAGCCGAGCCAGTCTACGAGAAGATCAAATCACGCGTGCGCAAGAGCCGCCGGAACTTCATGAGCTACCCTGTGGCAGCTTTCAAGCTATGTCAACTGAACGGGTGGAGTGAGTATTTACACGCATTCACGCTGCTCAAGTCCGACAAGCTGCTCGTGGAACAAGACAAATACTGGAAGCTCATCTGCTCCGAGCTCAACTGGAAGTACATCTCAACCGTGGGCAACGTACTGACCAGCTCGATGTTCGGGGTCAAACTCGATGTAGACCCAGATCCTCTTGAACAGGACATTACTGCCGCTGCCAAAGAGAAACAGGAAAGTGTAGAGGAGATGGACAGTGACGATGAGTACTGTATGCGGCCCTTCGAGCAAGAGGAGTTTGCCGAGTTAGATGACGACGGCGATAGCTACAGCGATGTAGACTGGGAGGACCCAGAGTATGGACGGGGCGGTCACTGTTCAGACGAAGGCGCACAGGAAAGTGAATGGTGAAATATACAGATCTCAAATAAAAACTGTCATTCTATGCTTAATACTCGTGTTATTATCACGACAACCACTCGAATTCACATCCACTTCAATACACCATGATGTCAGTGGTCGGTAGCAGATCCCTACAGCCGCAGGTCCTTGCGCCCATGCGACCAGCCGCAGCAGTCAGCAACCCAGATCGCGCGTATGATACGACAGGGACTGTTATAGGGCGTTTTGTGTCCAACCGCCAAGGTGGCGATCAGCATCTTATTGATAGAGTAGCCAATGCGTTTCTCACCGGGCAGGAAAGAGAAAATTTGATGTCTCTGTTGAGTTTAAAAACAAAAAAGATTACATACTCCGAGCTCAAGTTCGACGCGGAAGAAGCACAGATACTCAGGACCAGGTCGGTGTTGAACTTTGTGCAAGGCACCGGCACCTCTTTGAGCAACGAGCACGCCGGATTCCCATTCCTGCAGCTGTATGATTTCTTGCTCACAATCGACGACGTCATGTCACAGATCCGCGGGCTCGAGATCCAAGTCGTTAATATGGACAACCTGGGCCACGGCTCCAACCGCGATCTGTTGCGCCAGAGCATCATGCACCCATCATTCCGCCCATGGCCGTTCGTTGATCAGTTACGCAAGATCGGTACCCCCAGTAACCCAGAAGAGTTAATTGGCATCGCCATTGGTGAAACCACCGTTTACGACCCAAAAGAACTTATTCTCAACAAAACATCAAAGGATGGTGATGTCAAAAATGTGAGAGAAAAGACTTCGTACGAAAAGTGTACAGAAGAAGCTGAGATCTTGGAGGTGCCACTGATGAACGCCATATGCGCGCTTGGCCAGGGACTTTTCACTGTTCACCTCGTCAACGCCCACATGTTCAAAATTGATACAAAGAAAAAAGCAAAGATTTCACTGATGAACGCTCGCATCCCAATCGGGGCGTGGATCAATGCGTTTGCTAGCGATAGTGCATACCCAGTTGGCGAAGAAAACTACAAACAAGGCTCGGAGGTGCTCATCATTCCCAAGTACACGAACATCAGGGGATACCCGGCGAATTTCCATGGCATGATGCACAGGGCCAACCTGAATAACAAAGATGAACTGGCCCGGATGTACAACATATACAACACCGAAGAGGACTTTCTTCAACGTTCCAAACTCGAGCCTCATAAGTTCAGAGAGCTTGGTGGCGCAATTGGCAAGCGTATCTGGGTGTTGAGTGATGTGAAAAGAGATAAGGATGATAAGATAACATCACTTGAATCATCTCCTGAAGCGACCATGGACCAAATGTCTGGTAAACGCGAGTCTGGTATGCCACCACAAACCCACGCGGACAAAGAGATGAAGGACTTCTCGATTTCATGGGCCCATGACGTCATGGAGACGTTGAGGTACCATCCAATTTTCGTATGCCCGCGTCTGGCGAAGGCATTTAACCAGTCTGGTGTGAGCCAGCTCATCGTGGAGAAGTACATGAATCTGCGGAAGCAGTTCGCCAACAAAGACGAAAAGACGTCGCTGGGTCTGACAACTGCTGACCCGTTGCAGTACATGCAGAACAGGAGTCGCGGTGTGAGTCGCCTGAATGCGTTCCAGTGCGGCGAAGGACAAGTGATGCAGTTCAGAGACTTCAATGGCAAGAAGATGACGACAACGGAAGCCATCTTTGTCGGGGACGACGGGCAGCGTTATTACTCTCCAGATGTCAGCATGAACCTCAGCACGTGTTTTGATCCCATCCCGGTTGACGTGAAACGGGGTCAGGCCGAAATCTATGATGGCAATACTGACTCATTTTCACATGGCGGCGTTCAGGGGGCATCATTCCCCAAACCTGTAGACGGACAGATTGCCGAGGGCGTACCATTGACGTTCGCACCTACGCAACCACCACCCCCCGAAGCTGTAGACGGACAGATTGCCGATCATTTCCAGGCAAATACCATCGAACAGCCGGAGACGGTGGATCTTTCTGACCTGATTGCCCGGGATAACTTCATGGGTGCACTGTATGGAGCCAAGACGGAGAGTGCGAAACCAGGCAGGACCAACTGGGTGGACAAGAAGGGGCGTCGAGTGCAGCGCGGGGGTAGTGGTGGGTTGTTCGTGTGGGTGTACAGGAAGAACAAGACAAACAACAAAACTGAGCGAGTGAAGTCGTGGCTGCGAGAAGCACAGAAGAAGCAGCTAAGACTTAAACCCTAGCTCGTGTGTCGAATTTTGCTTTTTTTTTGTTGTGCTATGATTAAACACTTTCGACTGGAGGATACTCCACTGGAATTTAGTAACTACACACGCAACGACTATGTCTGTTGTTGGAACGCATGTATCCAACCGCCGTCCGGCGGACCAATCGCTTATCAACAAGGTAGCCAAAGAGTACTTGAACAGGAATGAGCTCAATCTCCTGTCCAAGTACATCGGTGTCCCTGTGGCTTCTTTGAGGTTCGATGGACGTGAAGCGCAGATCCTAGCATCGCGGATGCCCAGGGAGATGCTGCAAGGTGATGGTGCGAAGGGTTATCACTTTGCGCAGTTTTACGACTTCGTCTTGACCATGGACTATGTACTTAGTCAAGTCAGGGCACTCGAGGTGGCCGTGGCCAACATGGATGATCTCGGAGACGCTGCTAACCGCCAATACCTCGACTCACAGATCCTCGCCGCCGACTTCCGCCCCTGGTTCTGGCATGACAGGCCGCCACTGGAGTCAAAAACCGGGGGGGATGCAACACAGGGTCAACAGTTGGGCTCGAAGACTTGGTTTGATTATAGTACGGGTAAAAATGCCGCGAAGGACGAGGCACACCTGGCGACCGACGAAGCATATGTGCTCTCGTACCCGATCCTCAACTCGCTCACTGCTCTCGGGCAGGGTCTGTTCAAACTGTACATTTCCACTGGCTCGTTGTCTGGCGTTGATCGTTCTGGTATGTGGATTAATAGCGTACAGGAACACACACAGACATTAATTCATCCAAAGAAGCTGAAGGGTCATGCGAAGAACCCCATCATTGGTTGGGTTGGGCAAACAAATGTGCCCCTGACGGAACAGGAATCTGGCATTGTGGGGTTAAACGATGATGTGTGGGAGGATAAGGCCAAAGGGCCTGGAGGCGGAAAACCGAAAACCGAAATTTTCCACAATTACGGGGCAATTGGCATTATTCCGGTAGGTGCAAACGGTGCTGCAGGAACCGCACAAAAAATGACCGACATATACGCGAAGATGTCAACCTCAAACGGTGCCATTCGAGCTTCCCCGCGTTTGGCCAAGGCCTATCGTAAGTCTGGTGTGCACCAGCGTATGAACGCCGCTTATCACAAGCTGCAGAAGCTCTACACACGCGCTCGTGCATCAACCACATTGGGTCTGACTTCCGGTAGTGCTCTTGATATGGTGTTCAACCGCAACCGTGGTCTGAACAAGGGGTCAAACTTAGCCTGTCCGCCGGGTATGGGGCCGGTGTATGTGGGCTATGACGGCAAACGTGTTCCCACCGGTAAGGCCCTGATCACCAATAGCCGCGGCCAGAAGTTCGTGAACACTTCTCTGGTTGATGTTGACCGTTCACACTGCGAGGACGGCATGCCAGGGTTCGGCGCCATGACTTTGTCGGAGCGCGAGATGTTCGGTGCCATGCAGCGCGCGCGTTTCGGTGACGCCACGGGTACCAAGCCTTTCGCCGGACAGGGTGCGGTGAATTTTGACGCTCGCGCCATGACCTTGGACGACATGGAAATGTACGGAGCACAAATGCTTGACCATAGCGAACTGTTCGGGGCCAATACGAAAAAGAAGGGCAAGAAGAAGAAGTCTTCCAAGTCGTCCTCCACCAAGCCCAATGACAAGTACATCAAGACTCGGTCCGTTTTCTACGGTCTCAAAGGGCGCTCCAGGGCTGTGTACAAGAAGGGCAACAAAATGTACATGAAGCGCAAGTCTGGCTGGGTGCGTCTCACGGCCGAACAGGTTCGCAAGAACAACGCTCGTCACAAGGCGGCCAAGACCAAGAAGTCGACCAAGAAGTCTAATACCAAGAAGTCGACCAAGAAGTCGACCAAGAAGTCGACCAAGAAGTCGACCAAGAAGTCGACCAAGAAGTCGACCAAGAAGAAGAAGACCACCAAGTCCAGAAAGAAGAAGTAGAGTACACTAGTCTTAAACTCTTAAACACATACACAATCCTTCATAAATTATGTTTTCAATCAAAGATTTCCCAAGTCACGTTAATCGATTTTAATTTTCTTGTGCTCTTGCCAAACCAGACCACTACATTCTAGCAACCTTCCATTTGCAAACAATATGGTTCGTCTTATTGAAGTGCCAGCGGAGCTGAAAGAGACAGCTGATTCGGCGCTGAGATTCACTACAATCGCATTTGCTCAGTGGGCAATTCGCAACTTTGTCCTAGACAGACCGGTGTCGCTGCAGCAAACACTCACCGACAACGCAATGGTCGTGGCTGGTCTGGGGCTGTTCCACCTCGTGGTCGACAAGATGATCATGCGCGTCACTGTCAAGCGCGGTGAGGAAGGGTACTATCACGCCATGGTTCGCCATCGCTGATGAATGCGCCGAAGTGAACTAATTAAAAGTATCACTGCACAGTAAAGTCACGAGTCAGTGTGTCGGTGAGTTCGAGCTAAACACACAAACAACATGGACACAATGCAACAAACAGTCGAGATCAGCGACAATTCCAAACAGACTGCGAACAAACTATTGAAGCGGAGCAAGTTCAAGGGCAATGATGTCAACGTCACTTTGCTCGAGGCCTCATTGCGCGAGTACAACAGTCAGCTCACGTACCACCTCCTGTCACCAATCCATCAGTACTTCTCCAGCATGTACACCAAAGCACTGAACACAGCCAAACAAAGCGAATCACATTCCCGGAACTGTCGAGACCTGCGGCTTCTACAGGAAGAGCTCCGGAAAATCCCAAAGTTCAACACAGACGAGGTCGACAGAGAAGTGGCATACATCACTGAGCGTATCAACAAAAAGTTTCGGTTTGCCAAGGTACTGAAGATCATCTTCGTTGCCAGGAGTATGATCATGGCGAGCGTCAGACCCAAGTCACGGGCAGACGAGGAGATTGTGGTCGCCGTTCCGTCGGTGGAGGCCTACACACACAGAGTGTTGAGTCTCGTCGCGAGACACCTTTTCACTTACCCATCGCTTATACGGAAATCTGATAATGAATCAGAGAAGGACGCGTCTGCTAAGTCTAGAAACATAACTAAGATCATATTTGATAGTGTTATGAACGCCGTGACCGACATGCTTCCACACGACGAGATCTGTGACACATACCTGAGTGAAACCATTAAGGCCGAGCACCTGCAGAGTACAGAAGACTCGACCAGTACCGGCATCGCCAACACCAGCGCCATAGCACCGGATGCGAGCATCAAACCAGGAGAGCCCCAGCAGCAGCAAACACAACCGATAGAGAGTAGTTATCTTGTGGATGACATGGGATTCGGTAAAGGAGATGATCTAGAATATATGTCCACAGACGGATCGGATGCCAGCGAGATCACCGCGTCAGATAACAACAGTGACGAGTCGTCTAGTGGTTCAGACGACGACAGTGACAGCGGCGGCAACACCAAATCGGTGAGATTTGCTGAACAGGCAGATGCCAAGCATCAGAAGAAACACATACCACGGGCACAATCAAAAAAGGCTTCTGGTGGGCGTGTGTCCCGCCGCAGAATGCGACGGGTTTAAGTTTTGCGTGTCGTGGACACTAGAAATATTATGTTTGGTAATAAACAAATCCAGTGCTAACAACACCAACTCACATCAGAATCATGTCTGTATTCATTACCGGTCTTCTCGGTGACACCTACTTTCAGGCTGCCCTGGCGTTTGGGGTTACTTGGTATAGTACCAGCACGTACAGACCAGCCGTGATGTACAACGAGAGTGGTACCCTGGCGAACGAGTACTTCACCCCGGAGACGGCCGCCGCCGCCGCAGCGGCCCTTGTGCTTGCGTGGCACAACGGCCTGATTCCGATGGGTAGATCTGATACCATCAGTGATATGGCGTTCGATGCTAGTGCCATGACACTAAACGACGTCCTGCCACCCGAGAGCTTCTGATGTGGTCTCACACACACACACATGCAACCGTTTTAAAGTAGCAGTACTAGACCAAATACATAAGCACACACACATCGAGACGTGCCGTGTCTAGTATGCAGAGAGAACATCATTTCAATCGTACTGTGTCATGCATCGATTGTGCATCTACCGGCACAAAGAGACCAGACAATACGTGTGATGTACTGTTCGCTCTTGACGAAGAGTTTCACAAACGATCCCGCAAGGCCATCTGGACGATGACAGAACATGGCGGGAATACTGTTATCGACTTCGAGCAGAAGACTGTGTCGGAGGGACAAAGCACAACTGGTGGGTACAACTTCATCAAACTCCCCAGAGGACTCATTGACTGGCACTCACACCCTGGTAAGTGCAAAAACGACAATACATGCGCGATAGGCATCCCATCCCCAGCAGACCTGAAAAACATAATTATCGGCGCGGTGTACGGCACCCAGGCCCACCTCGTGTATGCCCAGGAGGGCACATACCTAGTACAAGTTGACATGTGTGTAACACAGAGACTACAAAAATCACCATGCGCGATGAAGGAAGCTCTGTGTATCATCGATAAAGTGTTTATGAACTTGCACCAGAAGCACGTTGATAACAAGGGCGCCAATTACACGAAGTACAGACATATCTGGATGGCAGTCGCAGAGTACGTGGGGTTCGTGGTCAAGTTCTTCGAAAAGGACGAACTGCCTATGATCCCTCTATTCATGTGCTGTGGCCTCGATCCATCAAAACATCCACAAGTGGAGAGAGTCATCGTACCGCCAAAGAAACAGAGAGATGCTGAACAAGCACATTGCAATACATGCGAAAACATCGATATCGATGTAGAAGACATCATCAAACGTGCAACTGCACAAAGACCATTCATCGCTGATTAAAACAGTAATTGCATGTGTACAACTGAGTTCAAGTGAATCTGGAATTTTACTTATTCAATCATTCATTTCAATTTAGCGTATGGGTAGACGTCGCTCCGTTTACCGCCACCATTTGAAGTCTTGCATATGCTGCTGCCACTGCTCTTGGGTTTAGTGCTCTTCTTGCCGCGCTTCACAATGGCTGTGTCGATCAACGAGCCACCCTTTTTGGTTGTCGATTTATTCCTTTTCTTTTTCTCCTGCTGCTGCTTAAACTCCTCGCGCTCTTTGTCAGTTCGCAGGTAGTGGTGTTTGTCATACTTGCGCCGGTGGTAGCCCCAGATGGGACCACATTCGTTGACCAGATACTTGCGGTTGAGTTTGGCCTTGTAGTAGTTGACGTTGTCACTGATTGCACTGGACGACGTGTGTTGGTTGTTGAGGACGAACACCTCGTGGTTATTTGTACACGCCTGCATGCACTTGTCGAAGTCATTGAAGTTGCGAAACACTGGGTTGAACGCAGTGTAGAGTCTCTCGCGGTTCTGTGGGTTCTTCTCTGAGCATGCAAATATCAACTTCACTTGTTGCCGCAGGTCGGGGGTGATGTCCTTGCAGTACTGCATGGCAATGAACATGATGATGTGCGCGTGGCGGCCGTTGTACAGGATCCTGTTAATGGTTTGGTCTTTGTTCAGGCTCCTCTTTAGGTACGCCAAATCATCCAGGATGATGAGCAGCACGTTGTCTTTACCCATCTCTACGTTTCTCTCCTGTTTCTCGTACATCGTCTTGAGTCTATCCGGGAAGAAGCCGTTCCACACGAATGAGGCAGGGATGTGTTTTGCGTAATCCTTGCACGTGTCTTTGGAGCCACACATGACAATAGGCTGGTCGATGCGGTCCTTGTAGAAACTTAGAATATCCAAAATACAAACTGTTTTACCCGAACCACTGCGACCCGTAAATACAATTACCCCGTACTCCGGGAGCTGTAGTTCAGGGTCAAATTTAAATATCTCTTGCTTGTCTTCCTCGCTGTCATCCTGTTGTTCTTGGCTCATCATCATAACTGGCTTAATTTAACTTGACTACGAGCATAAATTAATGTAACTGAGCCCAGTTTAACTGCAACCAAGGAAGTTACTGAATTAACAACACAATTATTATGCGTGAATTAACAATTTTATTGAGCTTGGCTCTGTCTGTATACATGTCACTTCTTCTGACGCTTGACCAGACCGGTCTTCTGCTTGCGCTTTGGCTCCTCCGCATCGCTCCTCCGCTTGCTGCTGTTAGAGTCAGATGAGCTACTACTGCTGGTGGTGGTACTCGCCATGATTGTGTTGGCGTCAACCAAGCCTTTAAGTTCGTCTGATCCCAACCGCACGTCACTCTCGTCGACGTTGGCAGCCAAAGCAAACATCACGAACCCAAGAGTGCCGATCTGGTAGCGCAGAATCAGTGGGTAGTCCTTTGCCAGATACAGGTTGACTGTGGGTGACAAGTTCGTGGCCTTGGCGATGAGGGTCAGGAACCTGAGTTTGTACATCTCAGGCTTGTCCGACGCGCGCCTGAGCGAGGTCGCATTGCCGTCGTCCTCGATGATACTGTCGCTCGTGCTCACTTTGGTCAAGAAGTCGTAGTCGTCCCCCTTTGTGATGAAGTAAATGGTGTTGTCATCGGACTTCTTGTCCTTTTCACACAGCACTTGCATGTAATCGCCACACTTCTCGTGGTTGCGGAAGATGCGCTGTAGCTGTGACGTTGCCAGGGTGACAATGGTATCGAACTTCTTCTCCGGGGGCTCATAGAACATCTCTTCGATTGTCATCAGTTTGATGTTGGCCCTATTGCACCCATTCTCGCTAATCGTGTACAGGTGCATCTCCGACAGTGCCTTCTGCATACCAGATTTGGTGATCTGCAGGCATATGACGTCGTCCTGGGTAACATTCTTGATGATCGTGAATATCAGGGACAGATTAACACCGACGACGATGCGCTTGGGGCAGTAGTAGTCGTCAATGTTGGTAATGGCGAAGTTCACGAGCATGTTGCTGGCCACCTCGCTCAGGTACAACCCGTCTTTGTCGAACACCAGGTTCGCATCGACCAACAGCGGGTTGAGTGTTTCGAACAGAGTGCGCAGCTTCACACTCTGCAAAGTCTGGAAGTGCACCAAACACTCATTCTTATCGGCTCCGACGTGCACGGTGGGTTCGGAAGACATATATTCAGCAGGGTAGAGTTGTGTTGTATTGAGTGGTCGTTCGAGAACGATTGAAATGTGAGTGCTGGGGGCGGCTGTTGTTTGAAATTTGCCTTCAAATTTGATCAGCGGCACCAGGTGGCACCAGGCGGTACCGATTACACATTTCGAGGCAAAATTCAAAACCGCTACAGCGCTCACTCTAGATTTCAATACACAAACCAAGAGCGCAACACAGTTCATGCAAGATGCACAGTCCGAAGAACACAAGTGGATCCTCGTCGCATTGCCCATCAAAGAATTCACCGGAGCAGACGATGTGCAATGCCAAGTTTCCACTGCATGTGGCATCTACTCTGACTACTTCACACAATACAGACCGTGGGAAGAGGAGAATGCAGGGGAACCAGTTGCAGCTGGCCCTGAGGTTGTCGTGCACCCCCCGACGGTTATCCAATACGACCAAGCGCGAGAAAACCAACAAGACGACCCGGAACTTGATACTCAGCATGAATGTACCGTCTTCGGGCCGGGAACGGATAGCCAACAGCAGGAGCAAGATCAAGCACAATCTGACCCTGACCCTGACACATACACAGACACAGACACAGGCACAGACACATACACACACACTGATGGAACAAGATCAGAAGCCGAAGCCGAAGCCGAAGCCGGACACGAGAACGCTGGAGCAGCTAGCGGATCTTATCATCAGCACATCGAATATAGAATCGACTCATCCGGCTGGGACGATTTTGGTGTCGACCCAGCTACATGGCAGAACTGGCTTGATGGTGGCGTGTATCCCGCGGGCATCTCTGCAGGTGGCGTGGGACGAGATGATGTCGAACAGAGAGAAGAAGCACGGCAGCATCAGCATAGACAATATGGTCTACTCGTGCCAAGTGTACGTTGGGTATATGGAATCGTTCAACCTGGAGGCACGTATCACGTCGCGTGGCGACCCATCGATGAATGATACAAAAATCACACTTTGTGCCGAGCACATGCGGAACTACACCAGGACTCGACTATGTACTCTCGTGTACAACGGTCCATCGGATATCCCTGCCAGACTGGACTTGTAGTGTGTGCGTGTGTGTCTATGCATTTGAATAAAAAACGTTATATAACAATCAAACTAACTTGGAGAAGCTGAAGTTAATTGGCTGTGTTATTTCAGTTACTGTGATGTTTCGAAGCAAACGCAATCCGTTTGTCAACCAAGCCAATATCGGGGGTTACGTAAACACCCCGTCACCTCCTGACTCTATGTTCATGTATGTGGTGGATCGGGGGGACACTCTGCGGAGCTTCGGTAACGACGCACGTACAAAGAGTGACAACCGGATCACCAGCAAACAGTTCCCTGTCGGCTGGTTGTTCTTCTCCACCCAGAACATCGAGCACATCAAGTCTCATTTCAGGCAGAGACAGCCTGGTGTGGGGTTCGGCGATATACAGGCCACGATGCTCAAGTACTACGAAGCGATGGGTCTGGAAGAGAACATACACAACAGTGAAACAGACCGTATCAAGCGCAAGGTACAGCAGATCAACGAGAGAGTCGTGTTGGCGTACACACAGCTGTTAGATGGTCTAGTCAGAGGACAGTATACCTACTCGCGCTACCTGCGCCAGCCTCATCGCCCTGGTACATACAACCGCCTCGGACAAGACACCAACATCCGCGACAGATCCGTCATTGCCAACCTGGGCTACTACCAGGGAATCGAGGACAAATTGAAGCAAGCTAAGCCTTTCAATCCCGTTGAATATACACAACTCAATGCGGCCGCCAGAGACGTACATTTCGTCCAGCGCATGTAGTGTGTTTGTGTGTCAATATAAACTATACTATTTTATACCCCACGCTAGTAAGAGCGGTAATGACAGACGATTATAGCACGACGGATCATGTGGCGTGGACGCGTGTGACACCACCAAACAAGAAGCGGAAAAAGCTGTCACTGTCCACGGAACTGGTGGAAGACTACATCAGCGAAGACGGGATGGAGCGAGACGATGTGAAGATTGATGTACAAGACGAAGAGTCAAACACACCTATTGGCGAAGGATACGTATCCCACGACCCGCGATCACCGCCGCCGTCGCCCACCATTGGCCCCGACCTCTGTCCAGAGACAGTTGGTGTTATCACTGACACATACAACCGCCGAATGTTACTACGGCAAGGCGCGAAATGGATGTTCAACGGTGCGTGCCTCGGTCTGTGGTTCGTGTTGACGAAACATTTCGTGGAGAACCTGTCAGTGGTGCTATGCTGAATAAGACAACGACTTCTGTGTGTATATATGTGTGTGTGTAATAAACTTTATATCTTTTATACGACTCAATTGTTAATTCAATAAATCAGGTTGAAGCGTGTGTGAGTGTGAGTATGCGAACAATGATGGTGTTGACTTTCAATGTGTACGGCGTGCTGCAAATGCTAACCAACCGGATGCAGAGACTCACTAAACACATGTGTTAGTAAGCTAATAATTGAGTAAATAAATATATAAATACACACAGGTTTTGATTGAGTGTAAGTTGTTTTAGTGATGAATGGGTCGGACGATGCACAGGAAACTCTAAATATTTGTTTGTGACAACAATGACGATATAACACGTACTCTGCGATGCTACTGCTATTGTCAGTGACTACGTGCTGAAACACACCCGCTTCTTCAAACAGCGATCCATCAAGAGAAAGAACTCGGTGAGTGCTCTTTACACTTCGGCGGCCAGAGGAGACATCGATATGACATACTACACACACATGGCAATACAGCGCCACTTAGGAAGCGAATCGCAGGAGCATGACACCACTGCCAATGGTGGAGACGTTGATGTTTCTGGTGAAGATGAACACATCCAAGGACTCTGCCAGGGGCTGAGTGTATTCGAACTCGACGTGTGTGTTGTCCACGCGAGACATATTGAGCGAACCGGAGGGGTTGGGGTCCTCGGGCCACAGGGCGAAGGAGTATGTATAGATGTGCTTTTTGGGGATGCGAGAATGGTGGCACTTGTTCTGCACAACGCGGAAGTACAGAGGGTCGCGCTTTTCGAAACGATCGTTACCGTTGAGCTTGACCAGCATGGTCTTGAACGCCTCACCGGAGAACTTACCAGTCTCCTCACCGGAGAAGTTGAAGTAGTTCTTGGCGGTGCTGTTGGAGGCCTTGCGGGACACCACAATAAGCTCCTTGCAAGGGTGGTTGAACGTGAGCTGGATGGACTCGCGGGTCTTGCCGGCCAGGACGGTCGTCTTGCCCAGGAACTGATTTTGCGTGATTACGTATTTCTGCTGGGTGTCAGCGAACCAGTCACGCTCGGCGTCACCGAGGTACACGGTCTCAGCCATTAGGTACATGTCATTGATAATGGCATCGTTGGCCGTGATGGTGTACGGGGCGCCGGTGGTCACGATGACATCGGCCTTGGCCTTCACCTTGACGCTGATTTTCACGTCCGTGAGGTGTAGGGCCACGACGGGCAGAGCACTACCGTAGTCGGTGGTAAAGAAGAAATTAATAGGGATGTACAGAAGCTGGTCGGTCTTGGCCCAGTCGGTGAGCTCGGCCACAGAATTAGACTTGCCCGTCAGACGGCCCAACTGACGTTCGGTCAGAGTGGTGAGCTCTTCCCAGGCATGCTCCAACTCGGGAAACATACGGTCATAGATAACGGAACCGATCTCAAGCTTAATCTCTTCGAAAATGGCACGGCCGAGGTCCTCGACAAATCGAGCACCACCGTTACCGCTGTCCAGCTGGCCGATATCAAGGACAAGCCACAGCTTGGCTACCAAGTCACCATTACGCGGCAACAGAGCCTGTGAGGTCTTGCCGTAACCGGTCTGCCCCTGGAACTCAATGGCCTTGGGCTCCATGGCGAAGTCGGTATGGCGCTTGAAGGTTGACTTCCAGAAAGTCAGTTGCGGAGAGATGGTAGTCTCCACATCCTGCTTTCCGAGGACACTAAGTTGGGTGATAGTTGCGCTGGACATAGTGACTTTATGTTCAGCAGTTTAGGATCACTCCTGGTTTGTGTTTATTCAAGGGACAACAAAAAAAAGTTGAGACATTCCATTCTTACTCATTCTTTACATCATTGTTGGAAAACTGTTCAACTGTTAGAAACATGCCGAGATCGGTGACATCGTAATTGATATTAGTACCAAAGAGCATCTTGGACTCGTGTGTACCCCAGTCAAGAGGAAAGGCCACTCGCAGCACCTTTGTGATGAATTGCTCCACTTGATGCACCTTCAATACCTTACTGTTTCCAAAAGCACTACACGCTTCTTTTGCAATAGACTTGTTTTTGTCACAGTGCATCCACTGACCCAAAGAGTATGTGTTGAACCACGACTGGTAGATCATCGCTTCATCGCCACATTGTTGAATCGCCATACTGTGGTAGTCATTGCCCACTTCTACGGTGTCTCTTCTGAAGTGGATGATGAACAATCGGTCAGTGCTCTCCGATTTGAAAGCCCTGTTAAAGTAACCCCATGCTTCTGTCAAGCTGTGTAGGTTTGTGGCCACATCGTTCGATATCCACAAGTCAGAAAAGTGTAATTCTTGTGGACGTTGTCGTTTAGTGTATACGGCTTTGATGTTATCCACAGTGTCGTGGCAGATGTCCCCGGTGCATACTTTCTCGTACGCGTCGCGGGCATCAATGAGCCGACATGAACTATCTGTATTACCCATGCATGTGTAACATGTGTATCACATTTTTATTTAGATGACATTTGATTTGCTATCAACTCTCTGCGACTCAACATGCGTTTACCATTCTACTAACTCACCAATCGCTTCTTCGTGCCTCCGCATACCCGTGATCGAATGTGCATCATACCAGGAAAGCTCCGAGGGACCCACCGTAGGAATCCAAATCTTCCACTGTCTTGGGGTGTGTGAATGTAGGTCTGTTGCTCGCTGACTGGATCTCTGGCAGACCCAGGGTGTGTATGTATCCGTGCTGTTGCATTCGTCGCATTTCATCCAGCACATCAGGGGGAATCACCCTGCGAGGGGACTGTCGCCACGCAGGCATGGCGTTCGGGTCAGTGTAGGTGGTTGTCACACCGGCGTTGGCGTCATCACGTGACCTGATAGGCATGTCGAAGCTCGTGCGAGCCACGGCTTCCACCTGGTCCAGCCGACGGTCCATGGGTCTGGCCACGATCACCGGTGGGGCTTCGAACACCGCTTTCTTGGCTTCCTCTGGGTCCACCGCTGGTGACGGGGGCGCTACGGCCCAGGACTTACTCTTCTGCATGAACCACACAGACGCTGTTATGGCCGCACCGAGCACTAACCAGTCTCTCTGTGACAAACTCATGTTTATGCTCGTGCTCATGCGTTGTTTGCCTCATGGGATCTATAAAAAGTTTGCATCCGGAACCACTGGATTTGTGTGTGCGTGTGTATGTGTATGCATGGCCGGTCGCGTCAGGTTACTAGTTTCTGTTGTTCATGTACCAAAGAAGGCCAAATCCTATGACCACAGGTGGTACGTAAAAAGAAACACCGACAGAATCGGCCAGGTCCTCGTTGCGCTGCAGCACAGACGCCAGTAGCTTGCCGCCAGTCCCCTGCAGTCTCTCGGCGACGATGCGGTCGTCTTCGATCTCAGTGTTCTCGTTGCGCATTTCATGCGCTTTCTGTGAACTTATAGTCTCACGCGTCTGTGTAGTGCGCAGGTAAGGGGCGTCTTCGATGATGTCCACTTCGAATGGATGTGAAAAGTCTATGCTACGCACATCACTACCCTTCATCTGCGGAGCCGGCCCACACTTCAGGCTGAACTCAGAGATCCTGGAAGGTTCGTACTGGTCCATGCGACCGTTGTACCCCACTGCCACCTGCCCCATGGGACACTGCTGAATGTCTTCTTCTCCGAATACCCGACCCGTGGGGCGCAGATCGTCCACAGACTGTGAGCAGTGCAGGCGTGTGCCCACGAACCGACCGAAGTCATGCACAGCAATCTGCCCAGAGAAGCCCATTGGACACACACGTGTGAAGCTTTGACCGTCAGACTGCCCCACCTGCGGACCCTGCTGCCCGCCGCTGCAGGTGCCCCCCACAGCGTCAACAAAAGCCCCTGTCTTGCCGTTGATACTGCTTAAGTACTCTCTATCCGGGCATGTAAACACTAGCTGGTCTTCTTTCATATTAGAGTGTTGAGTGTGCGGTAGGTTATGTGTCAGCAAAAACACAAACACCGCGTGTTTTATATATGTACAAAGGAATAAATACAGACGTACACATACAAGCCAACCAACCCACACACACTCACACACCATGGCATCAACACCGAACCAGTCAACGGTGATGTCCACGCTACAAAATATCAGAGACTGGTTCCGTCTCTTCGACTTCGCGGTCGTAGACTTTGTCGTATCGGCTGTGCCGATCGCCTTGACCGCACATTATGCAGGGTTCCCGGCCTACAGAGGAGCAGCAGCAGTGTTACCCATCTCAATCGCCACACACGCCCTGTTCGCCATCGACACACCCATGACTAACCAGTTTTTTGATATTGACAACCACTTCGTCCTTAAGGCGGTCGTGCTTTTGTCACTGCTTGTGGCGGCCGAGGGCTGGCCGTTCTAACTCATTGAGCCGGTTTTGGTCGTGTCGGTCTGTTGGGTCTTCTCGTGGTCGTTGATACAATCACCTTTCTCCTCATACACCATATCTGTACCGTACTGGTCCTCGTTCATGTCCTTTATTTGTAGACCGAGTTGTGTCACAAACTTCTGATGCACCAACCTGGACTCCAGGTGCTGTCTCTCGCGACGACTCAACACACGCTTGCTACTTCCTTCCTTCGGTCGCCTCTTCTGCATGATCCTTGTATAAACCGCTTTTTCTGACGGTGTTCGTCTGATATACCCAAATTTCTTTGTATATACAAAGATAAAATACACACACATACCGACACACATACGCACATCAATCGACTTGTAGTCGACGCAAGATGCAACAGTTCCCGTACCACGAGCGACAGAAGGACCAGCTGTGTAGGATGCATGCTTTGAACTCAGTAATCGGCCGACGCGAGTACAATGAAGGGGAGTTCATTGCGGAGTGCAAACAGTTCGAGGAAAAGTACCCCAACCTACCCAAACCCACGGACTTCGACTCCATCCACAGCAACCAAGAGCACATTATGAGCTTTGTGCTGGGTAAATACGACGTCACGACGTTATACATAGCCCCGTTCTCACACAAACGTACCATGGAAGAGTGCAAGATCAAAGAGATCACTGCGTTCATCGACCCCAATGTCAACGCGTTTATGGTGCTCACAAAAGACCACGTGTTCACTGTCAAAGCGGACGCCGGTGGGCAGTGGTGGAACCTCGACTCACTCAAGCGCAATTCGCAACGCACAGAACCACACAAGGAGCTTCAGAACGAGCAAAATGGTATCCTGTTCGTGTGGAAGAGGCCAATGGCAGCCGCGGCGCTGCTCACATTCCGCAATCAGATGGCAGACGTAGTGCGACAAGAGATCCCAGCAGTCAGGCTCAGGGAAGTAAGAGAAATAGACATCCTCAGCAGGATCATCAGAGACATCAATGACACCAAATTTATCGCACAGTTCGAGCTCCCGCTGTCTCTGTTCACCCGCTACTATGCATTCGTGTTTGGAGCGAATAGTCGCAACCACATCGCAATGAACATGTTTCACACATGGTTCAGTAGGTTCTGCGAAGAGCCTGGTGACAGGCAAAACATACTCAGATTCGTCCCACCGCTGGTGTTCTGGGTGCTCAAGTACGACTCTGTGAACAACACCAACCCCACGCCACCGCGGATGAGACAAGTTAAAGTGGTCAAACACACAGACGGTAAAGACATTATCATGGTCACCTGAGCGAACGCGGTTGTTTTGCACCAGGAACAAAAATGTAACGTCTCCGGCTGGACTCGAACCAGCGATCTTCCGGTTAACAACCGGACGCTTTGCCAACTAAGCTACGAAGACTTCATGTTGTCGGAATCATAAATATTAAAATTATAATACATTTTTTATATACCACACAGTAAACGCTATTCATACTCTGTCATCATGGAAGAACACCCACCATCATTTCAATTTGCTGGAGTATTAGAACAGGCCCGACAAGTGCATGAAAGTCGCCGTCAGAACACGTTGCTGCCACCCAACGAACTTAGCGGTCCATTGTTTAACGATGTACCTGTGTGGGACTCACACGCACAGAGAGAGCGCAGCATCGAACTCACGGATAATTATCCACGTGAGTGGTATGAGGAAGGCATCGAATATGATGACCCACTATACGGAACCATAGCCCCGGGGTACCAGGAGAACGTCAGACCGTCTATCCTGAACGAAATGCCTCCTGTGGAGGAGAAGATTCCTATCGATAGTCTGGTTATGGACCCAACGCAACCAATCGAACTCGAACCACAGCCCCAGCGCCAGGAGACATCTGTCTCCGGTCCTGTGCGCAGCAAGAAACGCAAGGATCGCATCACGAAAGCCAAAAGCGTGCCCAAACGCCCGAGCATCCTGTCATTCCGTGCCCAGAGCACCAGCAGACATACCAAGAAAAAGGTGCACTATGCCGGCCGGAAACGATCGGTATATGTAGGCAGCAGGGGCGGAAGATACGTCATAGTCAACGGAGAAAAACGATATATCCATAAGTGAATATATAACCCCGTGAATCAGAGGTAAATTGAGAACCATACACACATAACAATTGCACGACCGTCTTAGATGTTTTTGGTCGATCACAAAAGTGATTAAAAATCATCGAAATTTGTTGGACCTAATGGGCGTCTAAGACGTTTTTATGACTAAGGTCCGAAAGTCCGAAGTGTATTAGACGTTTATGGGTCCGACCAAGTTGGATTATTGTTGATCATATTTGTGGTCGGTGTCACGTGCCATGTGAGTGGGGCGCGTGCCTGCCAGTAGTGGCGCCACTTGGACAGTCATGAACTTCATGTATACACAAATGTGGTCAATACTCATTGGTTTTCATTTTACTTCCAAAAAATTTGAGAAAATTTGTAACGGCTATAATCACTGCCATTGGCAACCACTTGTGCCACTAGTCTGGCTCACCCACTTCTACTTATCGGATTGACTTCAAACTTTCAGGATATTATGTCGTATGTATGTGGAGTGTGTGTGAGTGTTTGGTTGGGTCTCAGGGGGCGTTGTATCCGCTCAAAACAGATAAACATGTTGAAGTGCATATGTGTGCGTTATCAGCGTTAATTCCATTTATTGGATATATTGGATCCAGGTGGTGCCTGCTGGTGCCAAGTGTGCGCTTACTTACAAATTTCAAGCGAACCCAATCTTTATGATCTCAATGAAATGATCTCTGGTAGGATCAGATAGGAAGTTTACAGAGTCACTTCGTGTGGTGGCGACGGATACTTGTACAGTAGATGCCGGTAGCACATGTACAACGCAGTCGCGAAGTGGGTCCTGTCGATCTTCACCAATGGGTCGATAGTGTCATGGTCCTGCACGTCTGTCATTAAGTCCTCGCATTCCCTGCGACCTTTGCCCAGTACAGCGAGATGCAGGGGCTGTGTGTGGTGGATGAACTCCCCAGAGTCGGCCATGATCTGGTATGGCAGCTGGAACTTGTATAAGTGGGGCCAGGCCTTGAGGAACGCCTTGACACTGAGAGACTCAACTTTAGTATCTGTGCCGATCGTACTCTTGGCTCGGATGAAAGCCACTGGTCCTCGTGGCAGGTTGGTCATTTGGAGTTGCATATCACACGGGTCCTCTGTGTGGCTGCCAGGGTCCAACAAACCCGCGTCCATCAGGAAGCGTGTGGCAAACCAGTTGATGTCCAGCCCCAGTTGTAGGTGGGTGTAGAGCATGTGTGTGTCTCTGTTGAACCCCTTGTCGTTGTTGGTATATCTGTTAAGCCGGGTGTCTCTACCGAGCGCTGCTGGCATTGCCCTGATTCCCCACAACTGACTGTCAAGCTGTTCGACATCTTCATAGCGAAAGGGGGTCATGATGCCGTTGCTCGTGAGCACTATCCCACTGGTGTGTGTGATGGTCTTGGACTCTTCCAGTGACACGATGTCAGTAAGGCGTCTGACTATGTCTATTTCTCCGGGGCTCGTGCCCAATAAATCCATGCACTTCAGCGCCTGTGCTGTGTCCACTGTTTCTCGTTTATCCTCCTCTGCCTGCTTCTGCACCCTCTTATGTGTCATGCCGATCGTGCTTTGTTTGTTCGTATTTCTTGCGTGTGTGTGTGTGTCAGGCAGGGTCTGTTTCTTACCTCATGCACAACATTAAAACGAATACCACCCCAACACACCCCAGGAAACAATGGATATCGACATGCGATGTTTGCGATGGGCCAAGGTAGACGTGGGTGCTGACTGCGGCAACCTGCTGTTGAACGAGGACGTACGCTCCAAACTGTGGGCGAACGTGTGTTCTGTCATGGGGGTCGAGGAGGACACCGGCGAGCTACCTGTGCCCCTGGCGCATAACGTGGAGGAGAACAAGAACTACAAGTTCGTGTGTGGCGGTGGGTACATGTACGGAGGTGACATCCCTCACGCCGAGACCGTGATCTTGTACATGACCAAGATCCATAACTTCCGCATGTGTTTCATGATCCGCTCACATATCGACATCGTGCTGCTGTCGGTCTCCATGCCCAACTACCTGTTTGGAGACGGCGGCTCTGTATTTGAGGCCCGCATGTACCTGGACTACGCCACAGACACATTCACAATGATGCTGCAGGACGTGTACATGTGCAAGGGTTCCAATACCAGAGAGTATCCGTTCAACATCCGTTGCGTGATGCTGTACTCAATCGCCGTTCAGTGTCCCGAAGAGGGCACGAAAGCGTTCAAGATCATCTCCACCACGTACAAGCACACTGTGCCTCCCATGTATCTGCCGCAGGAGGACGAGTATCCGCGCTACCGTCTGGTGAACATTTCCTCTGTGCCTGTTGGTTTGGAGCACAACGGGGAGTTCTTCATGTCAACCGATAAATATGAACCATCTAGCTGAATAAAACACATTGATTATTAACTAAGTGTGTATGTGTGTGTGTTGTTTTGAATGGCAATTTAATTGAATGACACAGTTAGATGCAAAACATCCAATTCATGCACAATGTTCCGTGTGTGTACGCAAACTCGGTACTGTCGAGGGGTGGGCACGAAGAAGACATCGCAGCCCCTGGACCAGTTTATGGATGATCGTTCCAGCAGATTATACAAGACGTGTCTCACCTGTCGGTTGTACCGTATCCGTGTAACCGACGCCAAGCGTAATAAGTCGAGCATCCACGCCCAGACGGACACTACCCCGTGTGTGTACTGCGGCAAGTACATACAGTGGGGCATGGACTATCACCACCGCAACCAGTCCACCAAAGTTGCCTCGGTGACGTCACTGCGAGGCAAGCGCCGCGCGGCCGAGCTTCTGAAATGTGATCGCATCTGTGCGATGTGTCACTGTGAACAAACGAATGAGCAGCGTGCAGCCAGCCGTAAAAGCAACGACGAGTGCTCGTTCGTAGCGGCCATGATGGTGTACGACCGCAACCACGAGTTCGTGAAGAAGCAAAAGTTGCGGGACGAAGGGTGCAAGTTGTGTGGTCTGACGATCGAAGACACACTGGGGTTGTTCAACTACTTTGAGTACGATCACATGGACCCAACGACGAAGCACAGTGCGATCTCCCGGATGTGTTCTCAGCGTCTGTCGATCGGTACCATCATGCAGGAGCTGGCCAAGTGCAGGCTGTTGTGCAGGCCTTGTCACCGCAAACACAGCGCGTTTACTGCCAGGAAGGACTCACTAATCGTCCATGGACACGAGCAGTGCAACAATAAGCAGCGCCGCCAAGCCCCCGCCGATGAGCATGACAGTGGTGCCGTCGATCCCCAGACCCTCTAGTAGCCCCGATCCAGCCGCACCGGCCAGCTCACCTGCTACTGGTGCGAGTTCCTTGATTACGTCGCCTAGCTGTTCAGTTCCCATGGATGCCAGTTGCTTCGCGGCGTCTTCCAGTGGTACACCTGTCACTGTTGAGTAGGCCAGCAACCCCGCTCCTGTGACTCCAGCAGCTGCGAGTTTGGGATACTTCCTGATGAGACTATTGCTTTTGGCCACAGTCGGGACAGAAACATTGACTGACAGGTTCGGTGTGGCAGAGACACTTGGTGGTTTGATGGTGTGTGGAGCATCTGGCAGCGAGGGGATGTCCGGTGCTTTAGGGATTGAAATCGGGTTGAACTTGAGCGTCGGAATCTTGAACGTGGGCACCTTGAACGTTTCGATGTGTGTTACCCGCATCTGTGTATGTGATTTCTGGTGTAGTTAGACCGGCCGGGGTTTGTATATATCAACTAAAATAAATTTAGTTGGAGCTGAACAGAATGATGGTAATCAACAGGAACGCGCTGCAGCTCCCAAGGATGATTGCGACTTTCGCTTCGGTGGACAGCCCCTCCATGAGCGACGAGGTGAAACCTGGTGGTTGGAACACGCCTCCCGGCATGCCGTTAGGGTCGGATCGCTCAATGCCAATAGCCACGTCCTCTGGGAACGGGTCTTCGTCCATCTTGAAGCCGTTGTCCCGTAAGTACTCCAGTTGCAGCTCGACGAAACGACGATTGAGTCCCTCGTCTCTGAACGCCCCGCTCTCGTCCATTAGTGGGAATTTTGGGTTGATTTTCATCGGGAACTTGATCGGCCCACCATCTGACGGCGACAGGTCCCTGCCTTTCACTTGCAGCCCCATGGAGTTCTCTACCATCTGGTTACCGTATGCGGTCTGGATCTGCTTGACGTAGTCCGCGTGCATCTTGTTCAAATCAGAGTTCTTGTGGAGTGTGTTGAGGTCGAATGGGTCCCACAGGTCCAGTCCCAAGGAAACGACGTCAACTGCCAGCATCGCCCAGCCCACGGGCCCCAGCGACGTTTTCACAGCTGCCTTTGCAGCGAAACTGGCTCCAGTCTTGGCGGCCGTACCCACGACCGCTCGTTTGACTGTTTGTTTGGCAATGTTTGCGGCGACTGTGGCCCCGACCTTCGTGCCGGCACTGGAAACTACAGTCTTCATGGTTTTGCGTGCTAGGGCCTTCTTCAGTCCAAACTCAATGGCCTCACTACCCACCGCACCAACTACAGCGCCTACCAGAGCCTCGGGGTCGAGAACGTCACCTCCTACTGCCCCGGTAACGGCCGCTGTTGCGCCGACATCCATTGCTATACCCTTTGCTAACGATGACATTGTGATGCAAATTTTAGCACGTGTGTGCGTGTCGTTTGTCAGGTACACACTGAAATAAATTAAAACGCTATGCTCATGGTAAAACCGACCTGTGGATACACACACACATATACACATATGTCTCCTTCATCATTGACCCTGATCGCCGGGGCCGTCATCGGGCTAGCCCACTTGCTCCGGTCCGACCCCGAGTACATGGATATCGGTACGGGTACGAAGATCCCCACTGAGCTGGACTACGAGCGCGCCTATCACTACGCCATGAGGGAGATCTGCAAGGGTCGTAATTATGAATACAAAGACACAGGAATATGTCTGCACACCGCGAACACATGCAAGGCTGGTCCCGGGAGGTCTAGCAAGCCCGATGAGTATGGGGAGTGGTGGGACGACAAGTGCATCGGGGTGGATCTGGAGTTCAAGAAGTGGTGCAGCGGCGACGGGCTGACGCCTGTGGCCGACAAGTCTGGCGTGTATAAGTGCAAGACTAACAAGGGCTACTGCGACAAGAAAGTGGTGTCTTGGACCGGGACAGACTGCAAACTCCCTGCTGGCCAGTGGGTTTCTGAGCAGATCATTGGCACCACGATCACCCGTGGCTTCCGTCGAGTAGGCGAAGAGATTGGAGAGTTCGCGGAAGACGCTGGTCGTGAGATTGTGGGCGCAGCGGAAGATGTCGGGCAGTTCGCGGTTGATACTGGTCGAGAGATCGGCGAGTTTGCGGAAGATGCCAGCGGTGTCGCAGAGGACGCAATCGACTGGGCCGGCGGTGCGCTCAACACGGTCAGCAACGCATTGTGCTTTGGTGTGTTCTGTTAGTTTCTTTTAAAATCACTCTGACATTGTAACAGAGTAGACAGTAGTGTGTATCCGTGTGTGTGTGTACAACAACAACAATACACCTCCCGACTATGAAGATCAGCGTGCTCGTGTCGAACCTGCACAGTCTGCAGAAGCAAGTGAGTGACTTGCAGATCTCACTGGGCAAGGGCAGTCATCTTGATAGAGTAGTCATTGAGCGCGAGATCGTCAACCTAATCAAGAACTTCAATGAGATGGCCACCGAGGTTAACGAACTGAAGAATGATCTCTGCCGCTACCGATCAACACAGATGAAGCTGATCCGCCATGCTGTGAATGAGTTTGTACTCCTCCGCTGTGACGTGTACACGACATGGGATATGCTCAGTACCATGCAGTTCTTTACATCGGCTGCTCCTAACTACTTCACTCATAACACGACCATGGGTGGTTTGCTGAAGTTGTTTCACACCTACGCGGAGAAAGACAGTGATGAATGTGATCCCGACTCTGTGGCCACGTGGCTGCGCAAGATGTTCGCCAAACCAGACGACAAGGAGCTCGATATCTTCGTGCTCTCAGTGGCAATCAGCACATTGGCCAAGAAGATCCGTGCGATCCCCACCGGGTTGTTGAGTAACACAGAAGATGAGAAGGAGCAAAGAGTGCTCATTGATGAGAATATGAACCCTGGCCCCATGGGTGAGCTGACGGACGACATACCTCCACTTGAAGGGATCATCGTCGGCGTGAAGAAAGAATACGTGCAGGTCGATCCTGATCCTGACCCTGAGCCTAAGCCTATGAGCTCTTCGACTAATCGGCCGATGCGTTCCTGTATAACGAAATAATATTGCCAATCAAATAAACAACAAGCAGTGGTTATTTACTGAGTGTTTGAGTACCATCATAAACACACACACAATGGACGTAGACAGTTTCATGTCGATGTCTCTGGCATCGCAAGCCCAGGGAATGTCAGCCGTGCTGCGCGGCAAGACGCTGGCGACAAACGAAGATATGCGGCGTGATATGTTCCTCGCCACCACCGGTACGTGTCCTTTCGGTAGTCCCAGTGCAGTTCAAGAAGAAAAATTCGAGTCGTGTGGCTGTCCATTCGTACAAAAAACAGAAGCACAAACCGAAACCTTTAAGTCATGCACATCCAGTGCTCCGGCCGCGGGGGCTGACAGTTTCCAGGCGTGTCCGTTCCAGCGTGTAGATGGGTTCGAGGCCACGGTGTTTGAACCAGAAGCAGAATCTTTTGAAGCGTATACAGAGGGGGTCGGTGAATCCTTCGAGGCATGCCCATTCGCAGTGCAGACTGAGTCCGAGTCTGAATCTGAGTCCGAGTCTGAATCTGAGCCCGAGGACACGCAAGGGGGTGGGCTCACAGAGGCCGAAGTGCATGACATGTTCAAGAGTGAGCTGCTGAGCAAGATCATCGACCGCGGGTTCCTGAGATACGGGGCCATGATTGGCACGAGACCCCTTGTCAGCGAACCGTCGTACGAGGAGCTCGTGATGGGCTCTGATGAGGAGTGAGCTCTCGGCTGTCGGGATCTGTTGTTTCGGGACTCAAGCTCAGTCTGACACACGATTCACGCGCATCACCGTCGCATTCGCTGTCAGTTGACAGTGTTTCGGTGTATTGTACCTGTTGATCCGTAGCCCCAGTCTGTCTTTGTAGCTTTGGGTCGTTCTTAGGAACACTCGCGAGCTGTTGCAACTGTCGTTCTAGCTCCTGTTTCCTCTCAATGTCGAGCAGCTTGTTCCACAGACTGGGTTGCATCATCGCTACCAACTCCGGGTCATAGCCTTCGATGTCAGGGACCTCCATACTCTTGCTCATATAAGCTTCTGGTGTTCTCTTTATATAATTAAATGTATTTTAAAAAGCAATTGACTTCAACGCGAGTCGTGTATGTGTGAGTTTGGTTTATTAAATATAGAAATTTTGTCGCCATCGCGAACACCGCCGACACTGCATGTGTCTTAGTTTGTAGCTATTTGGTGGAGGGCGAATAACAGGACGTCGACGTCGAATGCGTCGACTGGTTCAATGGATACAGTCCGTCTGGTAGCCGTCGGCGGGGCATGTACCACAACGTCTTCCGGCGTCGCCATTTTGTTTTGTTTTTTCACACCTGCGTCACGACAAGCTTGTATCAATGAACCAGAATGTTAGCGCTGCTGTCATTGTCCAGTCATTTTGTCTTTAAACCGCTGTATGGACACGCTGGACTGTAAAGCAGATGTAGCGGATTTTGAGGGAATCGTTGCTGCCACCAGCAAGAGAGATGTACGGCGCTATCGTGTCTCCAGCATTGCAGGCGATCAAGCACGAAACCGTCTGGCTGATGTAGCGCGTTTTGAGTTTCATCCCAACGGATCCAAAGTCTGTTTTGGCGCCGTTCTGTAGTACACCGAGCGTCACTAGCGTGCCGTCATCGTTGATAGGAGACACTGACAAATTCACATTGATTTCATAAAGTCCTGTGTCTGCAAGTGTAACGCCCATGGCGCCGGCCGTTGTGACAGTGACGCCGGCCGTACTCAAGAGGTTAGCAATAGACAACCCGGGCAGTGTTGCACCGTCCAGCGTGTAAAACGCCACAGCGCTCGAGAGGAACGGTGTGGTGAGTTCAGTAACGCCATGGGACTGTTGTGCGTAGACGTCACGACCTGTGTCCTGTAACACTCCACCGACCGTCAGCGCGTCAGTAACGACCAAATCCGAGTCGACAGTGACACTGCTACCACCACCACCCGATGGGACTGTATCTATCTCTATATCCTTAGCATAGTAATCACAAGCGAATGTCGTAGATGCTTGGGTATAAGCCCCTATTCCCACATATGACATATTGAATGGGCCCTTGTAGTCTTCGTCTACAAATGTCGCCCTAAGAACACCGTCTAAGAACATCGTTATCGTACTTGAATCCGTTCCGTTATGGGCTATTCTGAATTCAAACAGATAATCAACTCCTGGAACGAGGGCGATGGCAACTGGTGTCGCAGGATTTAAAAGTACCCCGTTGTACCACAGTTGTATGGCACCGTTTGCAGATCGATACACAAACGAATACCCAGGACCAGGTGCTAGGAAGTTATTGGTGGGTGTGACTGTGCTCCAATGAACGAACAGGCCCTGTCCATCAGACCCATCACTATCAGTAAATCCACCAGTGAAGCGACAATACCACTCAGGCGCACTGTTGATTGAAGAGAGAATGGATGGGTCAGTATAAAGAAGGTAACCAGACTGTGATGAAAGTGCATCATCGGTGAGTTGAACGGTAGCGGCGGGTACATTATGAAACGGATACCCAGACACAAATCCAACCAATTGACCTCCGTCCTTTAGTGGAGTGGCACTGAAATCGTCTTGAATCAGTGGCCCGCTCGGTCCAGTTGTCAGCGACTCAATCGTATCAACCTTCACAACGCCTGAAACCTCCATATCGGTATTGACCGCGATGGGGTTGGCCGTCCTAGGATTAATAGTATTGGTGTAAATCGATGCGTTGACATATATGGAACCGGTGTTGATATAAGCCGGTACCGTGAACACACCGGACAAGGAAGTGACGCCAGAGATCGCCGTCATGTTTTGTATGGTTTCGCCAACGTTTTTGGAGCCAACAACCAAGCCAGTGTTATTGACGCTTACCGCCGGTCCTGAATCAGCGGTCATCAGGATGCTGTTGGAGCTCATAATGATGTTTGCGTTGTTGGTCTCGTCCCGAATGTTTGGGGTTTGAAGAGTTGGCATTTCAGCAAACCCCGTGAATGTCGTCTTGCCCTGGATGGCTGACATGTTCTGAGTCTTAGTATTCAGTGATGTAATTTCGCCATCGTTGCTAGTGATTTGAGACTGGACGTCGCCACCCGGGAGTAGTACTGCAAGGGTCGTAACACCAGTCGTGGATACCGTGGTAGGGTTCCCTTGACCAGGAATTATGGTCAAGTTGCTATCTGTTATGTTGACCGCCGTGAAACCCCCCACACTAGTGATCTTGTTTGCTCTTATCCTTGGGTTGGTGCCCCCGTCCACGATCAGTTGGTCTGTAAAGACAGTGCTGGCGCCGGAATTGACCATGTTCTGAGTCTTAGTATTCAGCGTGGCGATTTCACCGGCATTGTCTGATATGTATGTACTTTGGTTGGTAAGCGTTACACCTACATTTGTCGAGTTGACGAGGAGAGTATCAGTTGCGTTGACAACCGGCGTCACAACCTCGGTACTCGCAACAACACGTCCAGTGAAGCTACTTACACCACTCCCCGTTGCAGATAGATTTCCGGTTCGATCCAGAACGAGGTCGATCTGAGACTGAAGCGCATCTGAAGCCCCCACAATCTCATTGTCCACGTATTGCTTATTCGTTAATTCATCTGGTTGGTTCGCTGTGTGGAAAGAGATGACCGGAAAATTAGTGACCATAATCCCTGTCAGGGTATCACCAGACTTGTTGACCTTTCTGTCGACATACTGTTGGTTGCATAGATGTGTAGGAGCAGTTGGTAGATCAGTACATGTCACCACTCCATTGAAATTTGTCACTCCCGGTGTTGCACTCGTGATGTTGACTGTTTTTCCTTTCAGCGTGGTGATTTCACCGGCATTGTCTGCGATGCCTGTAGTATGATTTGTAAGCGTCGCGCCTACATTTTGTCCAGATACTGACAGAGATCCACCTATAACACCGTCGTTTAGCACATCAAGCTCGTGAAGATACGCTGTATCGAACCGCTCGTATGCATTTGGCCGGCCCAGGTTCATGGGTTGTAAGAGGGGGTGTATATCTAAGGGCCCTCCATTGTGCCCCACATCAATCCCGTTGCCGTTGTCAAGAATCAATTTGATACTGCCAGCACCGCTATTCTGGAGCCGCATTGAGCCAAACACGTGGTCAATGCTTCCCTCTTCTACATCGTCAATGGTGTTGAATGTGATTTTTCCGTCGGAATCGGCCGTCGTCGAACGCAGGTTCATGACGGTGCTGTCGAGTGACGTGGATGCAATGGCACCCTGTACAGTGAAATCCCCCGTTATCTGTGGTGTAGTACTCACGTCATAGCTAGCCTGTAGTGTTGTGGTGGTTCCACCTAGGAAGTCTCCTCTGGTCTGTTTACGCATTGCCCCGACGCTGTTGTCGTAGATCGCAATTGTGTCGTTGTTGTCAGGGGTGATGGAAATGGGTAATGCGTTCACGTCGAGATCTGCCGTTCCGCTGCTAGTCACGGTCGACCCGCCCAGCGCAGGGCCGAAGGTGATTGACTTCACCGTGCCCCCCCAATCCGCCTTGATCTCATCCACCGCATCCTGTAGATTGGTAGACGTCAGGCCGCTGTTTGTGTTGTCGTACGCCAGAGTATCACTATAGTTACCAGAAGTGACATACCCAAGTTCGTTTCTCATTGGTCAAACCGTGTGTGTGTTTAGACACACAACTTGCTTGTCACTGTTTATCTACCACCCTAGAGATTAAAAATATCAGCCACTAGGCGATTGTAATCAAGACACTTTATCCAAACTTCTGCAAACTGTGATGGTGATATTGCGCAGAGTCGCGGTGCAATCCATGCCATGATAGGTGTTGTTCTCTTTGCAATCCACTGCAGCGCCTAGGAACAGGGACCTGAATTTGCAGTCCACCAGAGACTTCTGCTTTGCCATCTCCAGTAATTTCTCGTCTGCGGTCTTTTGCGCTGGGTTGTTTTGGTTGATTCCGACCAGGAGATGAATTTCGACAGTCTGTTCGTTTGGTTCGTGGTACTTCAGCGACTTGTTGCGGATCACTCGGCCTCTCACTTGCTGTAGCTTGGCATCGTTGAAGTGTGGCTCCATGATATACTGTTTCCTGAAGTTAATATAGTCCACCCCTGTGCCGTGCTTGGATGTGATGAGAAACACGCGTAAGTATTTCCCGTGCTTGTTCTGTTCCTGGCGTGACAGGGTCAGGGCTGCTGTGAACAAATTGTCGTTGCCCTGGCGGTACACGTAAAACGTATCATCTTCTTGTTCGACATTGTTACTCTTCCACAATTCCGCGATGTCGATGTCGGTATCGCCTTTGCGTTTGTTCAGGATGTCCACAACATTATTTGGTATATGTAACTCCTTGTACTCATTAGTCTTCAGCTGATGAGCGATCTGCATCACGCCATTGGGGCCGAAGTTACTGTAAATCATCGACACCTTCTTCTTGTTTTCATCCTTCTTGAGATCTTGCAGGATGTACTGAATCTTTGGGCTGTACACTTTACCATCTTCCTCGTAGAAGTTAATGATCTGCCGCGAATTCACATAGAAACTATCCTTTCCGCCCTTGGGGGGGACCATGCTTTCTTCGTCATCAAACAGATTGAACTCACTAAAACTGGTGTCTATTTCACCGCTACTGGCTTCTTTGCTTTCTTGTGTATGCAGCTGTGCGATTGCTTCGATTTGCTTCTTGTCCAGGGGTATTTGTATGACCTTGATATCTGCTTTGGGGAACCCCTTTGCTGGCTTTGGCACCCAAGAGATCATCCTCATTGTAGTGAGCCAATTGCGCAGTTCTTCGAGTTTTTCCACATTGAGATCAAATTTACCACCACTTCCATGGCTGTAACGCGAGGCAAATTTCTGTTCATCCAGCAGGGCAAGTTTACCCATTTCACGAAACACGGTACGTTCTTCGCCTTCTACCGGGAGTTTGAGCTCCTTTTCGCCGATCAGAACCTTGCCGACTGCAACAAACATGAACAGGATGATCTGGATCGCATCGTATAGTGTGTCCATGATCGGTGTCGCGGTCATGCCGATAATGTTGGTGACATTCAACACTGCAAGTTTTTCTGCTATCTTTCGCCCTGTGCTTTTTTCAAAGACATTTTTAGACTTCTTAAGCATATTACGGTTTTCGTGGATCTCATCGACGAATACGACCACCCTTTTCTTCCCTGGACCTAACACCGACTTTTCAGAATTCAGCTCATTTTTCCACGCATTGCTGTTATGAGACAGGTTGATGAAGCGCTGGTATGTATGAATGACGATCCATCTCAAGACTGGTAGATTTCCATCACTGATTGGAAGCTGCACCCCAGCTCTGTAGTAAACCCCTCTCTTACCGTCAGCTCCCATGCCCACTTCCTCGAAATCGACGTTGCCACTCAGGTTTTTAAGGAGATTTTTCATATCCCCGTTGACATATTCGGTTGTGTTGGCGATGAAGTTACAGTCTTTGGTGATCTGCCTAGCAAAGTTCTCCATGATCTCTACATTCTTTGCGAGAAGAAGCACTGTGTCCGCTCCTCTGAGCAGGGCCGCGATGATTGCCGAAGCGGTGCAGGTCTTCCCCGTACCCGTGTCGTGATACAGCAAGTGTACCTGTGGTGGTGGTGGGGACTTCTTTTTGAAAAAGTTGTACATATATTGTTGGTGTGGTAGAAACTTAGCAATGTCTTTGCTTACATTCGCTTTGCGCTTTTTCTTCTTTTTCTTCTTCTTCTTCTTCTTATCATCACCCCCGGTGGGGTCACGCTTGTTGCCCGGCTTTGGTACGGACTGATTCCCATCCTTGGCATTTGGCTTCGGCTGTACCTCGTTACTCTTAACTTCCTGTACAACTTCAGCCCCCCCCCCCCGACGTTTACGTCCGGTTCATCTGGAATATCCTCATGCTTCCCTTCCGGATCCTGCTGGGCATCCTCGGGTAATTCATCGACGATGTCCGTCGATTTCACATGCAGACCCTGGGCGATGGGCTGTTGTGGTTGTAGTGCTTCCCGTTTGTTATCACCTGTTATCGGCTTGGCATGTCTATGTGACTCCGCGACGCCCGTGTCAAGTTTTGGTGCGTTTTCGAGACGTGCTACAATATTTTCTGTATTGAGGTCCACGAGTTCCATATCATCTCTAGTGAGGTCTGTGAGGTCCACGAGTTCCATATCATCTCTAGTGAGGTCTGTGAGGTCCACGAGTTCCTCATCTACTTCCTCAACCATATCCTCCAGACTTGTGTCAATCTGCTGCCTCTTGTTACTGTCATGTGCTGATTGCTGCTCCGTCTTGCGCTTTCTGTTCGGTAGTTCCTTTTGCTCCTTGTCTCTAGCCTCTTGCTTCTGTCGCTCCTCTTTGTTATTTCTCTGCTGAAGCTCCTCAAGTTCTTTCCTCTTCAACTCAGCATTGTCGCGTTTCTTCTGTTCATTACGTTTCCGCTTCTCTTCCTGTTTTCTCTCACTTTCAGCCTTCTTGCGTTTCTTCTCTTCATTACGTTTCCGCTTCTCTTCCTGTTTTCTCTCACTTTCATTCTTTTTTAGTTCATCTTGCCGCCGCTTCTCCTCGCGCATCGCAAGTATCTGTTGATGCTTTTCCTCCCTGGCCTTTTTCTTGACTTCCTTCTCAACTCGAGCCTTCTCACGTTTCTTATCCCGCTCCGCCTTCTGTCGCATCTTTTCTGCTTGTATACGCTCACGTTGAGCCCTGTTCCTGTCTCTTTCGTCTTGCCTTTCCAGGGCAATACGCGTCCTTTCAGCGCGCTCGATGGCCCGCTGTTGACTCTTCTCCTCCTCTGCGACGAGATCGATGACAGGCGGGAGGATGTCATACAAGCCCAGGGCACGACAGCCGTCAGTTCCCATTATCTCGCATAGTGCACGGTCTGCCTCTGATATACGAGGCATCGTGCACACAGACTCACTGTATTTACTTAAGCGTAAGAAAAATTTCTTTTGTAATAATAATCTCCTAATTCGATTTGTAAGAATGGGTAAAGCAGGAGATGTTCTTCTCGCATTTGCCGGACTGGCAGCTCTGAGTGGTGTTGGATATGCGATCTATATCTACTTCGATGGGCAACAGATGCGTCAACAACAGGAGTTTCAGGCCCTGCTGCTGCAGCAACAGAATGAACTCGAGGAGTCATTAGCCATTGCCAAGGCACAGGCGGACGTCGAAGCATCGCGCGCAGCTGTCCAGCTAGGACGGGAACAGGATGTCGCCAATACAGCAGCAGATCGACTAGCAGCACAAGAGAAATTAGGTGTAGCACAAGAGAAACAACAAAATATCGCGGAACACGTGTTGGGTGTAACAACACAAGAGACACAACAGATATTCGCGGGCATGAGGGATGCGTTAGGTGGTTTGTTTTAAAGTGTTGTATGGGATATAAACACACGTTCATTGACCGATATCCAGTCGGTCTCCTGAGCTATGGCAGAAGACAGGTTCACAACCTTCATCGGTAGGTTGAAGGAAAATATGACAAGAAATGGGTCGGATAAGTTACACTTGTGGAAACCAAATGAGTACGACCGTGATCATGGAGTGTGGACGTACCCAAACGACACGAAATCATCGAGAAAGCGCAAAATGCCAAAGAAGGAGTACAATCCTGGAAGGAGGCGCTACGAGAAGGCGGTTATGCCTGACATGGACATTCTCCATCTTTTCCCGAACAAAGACAATACAATATTCAGTAAATGCTCCACTTCAAAGCTGGGGAAGGTGGTGAGGTGTGCTGCTATGAAGACCCGACCGTCACGAAACGACAAGCCAGTTGATGATGAAGAGATGAATGATGGGTCGATGAAGCTAATGAGTCGCTGTCACAACTGCGCGGATGGGCGGTGTATCATCATGTACGACATCAAGAGTGTGGGCAAGAGTGTGCAAACGGTGACACATGACGAGAAGAAAAACGAATCAACGTTCGTGTTAGGGATAAATGGGAAATCCAGTGTCAAAAGAACAAAGGTGAGATTTGCCATGGTGTGCAAGTGGCATTACAACATGATCTTCAACAAAGACGTGAACACACGTGTCTCTGATGGTGTTATCTTCACATCACACCACACTCTGCCGTTGTCGATAGATACAGTGTCTGGTAATGATGGGATAGAGTATGCCAGATCCAACTCAAATCGTTCTTGGTTCTACGAGGAAAAGAATCCCAATCGAGGCAGTGATAACTACATTGATAACATGGACGGGGTAACCCAATGTATCCGCGACAATTGGCTGTATGCGTACTATATCACCAGTAAATCTTGGGGTGATAACGACGTTTGGGAATGGAATAATGGTATTATGGATGAGAGTGCATACAAAGGGACTCTGAGGTCCATGGTAAACCTGCAGCTCATTATGTTCTATGATACAGTCATCAAAGAGGCAACCGACCAGTTGTACATTGCTAAGAATGTAAATGGTTCTACTAACACTTCCTGGGTACGCGATCGCGCTGATTCCAACATTGAACTCCTGAACATGTTCATCAAAGATCTTCAAAAAAGGCGACAGGACCAGGTGATGAGAATCAAGTCTCGAGATGCCCGGTTCGGCGACTTTTACCCCCTGGTACGTTACTTGCAACTTAAAGGAGCTGATAATGATAATATGGATAGAGACGGGGGCGGAGACGATGATCTTGAGATGAGCAATGATAATAGGGATGTGAGCGATAATGATAGGGATAGAGACGAGGGCGGAGACGATGATCTTGAGATGAGCAATGATAATAGGGATGTGAGCGATAATGATAGGGATAGAGACGGGGGCGGAGGCGGAGGAGGTGATGATCTTGAGATGAGCAATGATAATAGGTTTGAGATGAGCGATGATGAGAAGGATAAAGATGATTCTGAAAATAAGGTCGAAGAAAACCAGGCTGAACAGGACCAGGACCAGAGACAAGAAATGTTTGAGGACCCTCTGGATTCTCTCAAACACGTAGTTGTTCCAAAAATGTCTGGGAAACTGGAACATGAACAAGAAATGTCTGAGGACAAGTATGACGAGGGTGACGAGGGTGAAGATAGTGACGAGGATGACGAGGATGACGAGGATGAAGATAGTGACGAGGATGGCGATCAGCCGATGAAACAGGCCACTTCCTTACAATCCAACTTCGGGGATTTTGAGGCACTCTCTACATACGACAACCGCCTTGGCGCAGGAAATCCCAGGCCCAACAAACACGCAATCGAAATCAATGGTGATGAAATGGTAAATGAAGAGCTTCAGGTGTACAACAGTCTGATCGATGTGAAGATTCGAGGCAGGCGAAAATCAAACGATATGTATGCGTATCAGATGTTTGAGATGAATTACAATGACGATGACAAACCAACAAAGGTTGACAGCATGCAATCCCCATACGCATTCTCCCATGAATATACAGTGTTCCAGCACACGCCAACGAGTAACAACAGAGTAGCGATCGTTTTCATTGGTGGTGCTAATCAGGAAATGAGTCAACTGGAAACATGGGACACTTGGCGCGGTGGGTTTTTGCGCGATGCAATCAAGTTCTACTACATCGACAAGCAAGGGAATGACTTAGAGAATGTGTTTACATACAAATCGACGGGTGGTAGGTTAATTTACAAAGATGACCATGATGTGAAAGTGGGGAACGCAGAGGTCATCACTCATGCTCAAATTAATAATACGATTAAGTGCGACGTGCTGAGCCTACAGCTGATGAATCGTGCCTGTCATTGGTTGTGCAAAAAAGGTAGTAACGACTCGTTCGAGTTGGTTATGTTTATGCCCCATGACTCTGTCCCGTTGACATTTGCCTACAACATCGCATCCATGCCGCCTCATTCCATGATGCATGATGTCTCAGTAAAACGAGATCGTACAAAATTCGAGACATACTGTGTCCTGAGTAGAAGACACGCGGCTGTGTTTGCCTCAGTGGAGCCGAAGTACCTTGTCAGCAGCGAGAAAGCTATTGACGACAAAGATCCCTTTTCAGACATACGGGAAAATGAAGAATTCGCGTCTATGGCGCTTTATCACTTGTTCATGACAGTCCCATATCGTGTTGGAACTGCACCTGTCTACTCCCCAACAGGTGATCTCGAAACATACGTGGATGAACGCCGACAGATAAAGCTTGGTGGAGTGGATGTAACACACTCCCCCGTGGCGTATGTGTGGACTAGAGAAGACGAAGATCCTGATTACTCTGCTCGACACACGTTCGATAACCTGGAAGATGTGATGACATTACACAAAAACAATGCGACGGACAGAACATCGCTTGAGTTTTTCACACAAATACAGACAGAAGAACAGAAAAGGAATAACATAGTTTTGGTGGACGAAAAACTTTCGAATAATCTCAGTGGTATTTTACATATGAAATGGAAAAACAAAGTCATCGAGGATAACGGTAATGCGAACTACTATTACCTTGGGTGGTATGTGCTGTGCGGTGTAAATGTGAAACTAGACCCTGTTCACATGCAGATATTCGCGGGGAGTCCCTCATGGGGTGAGATGAAGACTGTTGGGTTCGATAACAACAACAAGAAGCGTCTTTTTGGGTTGAATGAAGATGATGAAAACACGTGGTACAATAAGTACATTGCCACCCCCAACAAACGCAAGAGTGATACATACAAACAATCCGAATTAAACAAGCGGCAGCGAAGTTCAAATAAACATCAAAAAAAGCGGTAGCGAGATAGGGACCAGAAGTTTGACGAAGATTAGGAGATGCAACAGGCGAGTTTAAGTAGTTGAGTTAATGACTAATAAAAACACATACACATACACAATTCGTTTGTTTGGCTTATTGAAATTTATTAAGTATGCGTTAAACTATTCTCCGTAGTTTTGCGTATTGAAAAAATGAACAGCCCGGGTCAGGCTCAAACTCTTTCTGTGTTCCGAACGGAAAGCGACTGGATGCTCCTGTCTGTGTTTATCGGCCTGGCGTTTTACTGGACTTGTCGTTACATGGACGAGCGGAACGAGCGGATGTTCCAAGATGCGCGGGTCCGTGCAGCCAGTCTAAATTTACAAGCAGATGAGTCAAGACAAACAGCTAGTGAAATCAAGGATATAATGGATCAGTTGTCGAGCACGCTCATGGAACAGTCTGGTACACCCGACCAGTAGTGTGCATATATGCAGACCTGAGAGCACTGTTTTCATCTGAGTAAAACTGCAGAGCTCGTTCTGATAGCTCCGAGATTGCCCCAGCTTCCCTGGCCTCGTGCATATCTCTTTCGGTCACCCTGTACATGGGCAGTTTGTTGCGTCGCACGTCGCTCGCGGGAGAGCTTTTGCGAGCAGTGAACGTATGTGGCTTGAAGTTCGTGTGGTTGGGGCAATCTACAACCGGTCCTACCCACAGCTGGTCACTCTTCCCGTCGGATGCCACTACCTCAAACCCTGGCATGATTGCAATGCGATACGAGCTCCGAGGGATCCACCCCTTGTGTCGGACGTCGTGAGTCCCCAGTTTAAGTGTACACGCACCAGCCGATGTTCCACATGCTGGGTAAATCGTGGCGGGAGTAACGGGAACGGAATCGTCGAGTGATTTGACTAGGGAACGATAAACCTCACCGATATCTTTGCGGTGTGACTTGGGTACGAGGCGAGGGGCGTCGGGATCCGACGGTTGATGGGCGCTCACTTCGTATCCCCTGACGTATCGCGTGTACCAGTAGTAGGCCGCCGACGACGCCAGTAACAGCTTGGTCACAGTGAGTTTCTCTGACACACTCATGTGGTATGTGTGTGTGTGTCTGTGTGGATTCGCTTTGGTGTATTGGACAGAGTATAATATCGAACGCTCTGGTTGGCTGTGATCTCAGTAGAAGTCAGTGAAGTTGTATCGCAGGCCAGCCAACGCGAAGCCCAGCAGTAGTGTGTGTGTCAGGAGGACATTCCGGTTTGGCCCCGAGATCGGGAAGTCGATGAGATTTATGGCCCCTGGGATGCTGACGAAGTTGTCTGGTGCCAGGAAGTAGAACAATACCATCGGGACGATGATGTTTGCAGGTTTGGCGGTGGTTACTTGCCAGAAGCGTTGCAACATTTGCATCGAGGTTGACATGATCGTGTGAGCTGTTAGCTTTTGTTTACAAGTAACACAAAAATTTATCCTGTTAGTTTTCATTTAAGTTGTTTATTAATTACCACTATGTTTGTGTATTGGGTTTGTATGCGTACGCACTGAAGTCAAAGTTGAGGTTCGGTACCTGGATCGTGCCAGTGTATGTCTGTGTCTGTGTATGTGTGTGTGCAAGTGAAGGTGAAGATGAAGGTGAAGTTTCCCTGGCCACCATACGGAACCCACTGTTGTTCAACTGTACTGCCTTCTGGTGCATCTTCCAGTTCAAAGTAGCTGTTGGTGATGCCAATTTCGCCTCCGATGTCCCCATGTCGATTTTCTTGCGTTTGGTACGGTTCCGTTTCTCCTGCGTTGCGCTCCAGTCGATGAGCATTGTCCCTATAGGCTTGTCCACGCTCATGTAATATGTCTTGACCTCGTCCCAAAAGCGGAGGATGTGGCTCAGCGCGCGCAGCCACCAGTCCTGGTCAAACTTGATGATGATGATATCGATGATGCCTCTGTTGTTTTGCGACGGTGGGTAGTATTGCACGAAGTGACACTCCTTCAGGCCACACACAGCTAGCTGCACCTGCACCTGGGAGTAGTAATATCTAGGGCACTCGTGTGTGATCTTGCGGCGCCACGGGCACTTGGTCTCGATGATGATTGGATAATGCTTGGCGATCGCGTCTGGTGTAGCCGCGACCTCCTGGTTTGTGTCCGAGATCAACAGCCCCACATCTTCCGGTACGAGCTCAATGCCGGTGACGAGCTCGTAGACGTGTAATGCCTCCGGTTCATAATACTTGCCGTGCTTACAGGCTGGGTTGCTCTTGAATGGCTTCCCTCGACCAGTTTTCTTCATAAAAATTTGATTTCTACTCGTATATGGGGACTTCATTTTCATCTTGGGGTCATGCGAGAGGATCGGAGCGGCGTTGGTTGCCGTCACGTGCAGCATACGCTCGCGCAGCCAGTTCTCAGTGTTGGACTTAATCCTGGGTTTGGCAAGGATGCGCTGCACGTCCGGGTGATACCTTTGATACAATTTGACTTTGCTAAGTGGTACAAATCCCTTGAATTCCGGGCTGGACTGGTACCCTGTCCAGGAGTCTGGGATTGATTCCATCAGAAATGGAGGTCTCCACTCAACATCAGAATTTACCACCCCTTCCCATCGGTTGAACTTACGCTTACTGGTGATCTCTGCGTTTGGGTCGGACTCCGTCCGTGCCACTATGGGACGTCTGAACATGTGTCAGAGTGCGGTAATCGCTTCTTTACTTGTATACAAACATATTAAACAACATCAACTTCACACACACACCATACACATTAATCGTGACATTGAATATGTGCGTTTGTGCATTTCATTGATTCATTTATTTCAGATCATTGGAGTGTTGATGTCCGCTCCTTGGGCCGACCAACAGAAGTCGCACCATCCATCGACGTTGAGTGTGTTGGGGTGAGAACACTGTGTGCACACGCCACTGGCATGCGGGGCCCAATGTGATTCGATTGAAATTTCCTGAGTATCTGACGACAGGGTAAGTATTTCTGGCAACTGCGCTCCACCGCTTGACTCGAAGCGATGTAATTGTGGCATATCAAATGGAACATGGTCAGACGACGTTGACATGTCCTCTCGTGCAGGGAACATCGGTAGTGGTGGGGTGACAGTGAACGTCCCTTCCTCTGTGTTAGCTGTCCCTGACTCGATGATCGTGATCCCATCGTCTTGGTGAACCATTGATATGCCCCGCATGATTCCACCCGGGATGCGCGGCAAGTCCGCCAACTCTGCGCGCTCACTGTCTCTATAGTCATCATCGTCGTTCACGATCGTGCTCTCGTCAACATCCTGCGGTTCGATGTCAGACACTTCATCTTCAGACACGATCTCGACCATGTCATCATCATCGTTGTCATCGGACGACAAATCGTCCAGTGTTTCTGTGTCTGGAGGAACCCACTCACTGTCATGCTGCAACATCGCCTGTGCGTCGGCATTGTCACAGGCTTCTGTTTCGTCCTCGTTATCATACTCGTTGGGCCCCTCTGCTCCGCTCTCCTCTTCGTCGTACGTCTCTTCGTCGTCATCGGATCCTAGAATAGCATCGATCTCAGTTCTGGTTGCGAATTCCGAGCGCTTCATTAGCCCAGAGTCTGTCATCGTAGGCACGAATCTCTTCGGTGGTCTGGAGATCCTCCCGGATCTTGTCCGGTGTGTTGGCAACTGTATGATTTCCTCCGGATTGACCAACTCATCGTCGCTGTCACTCACGATCTCATCACCGGAACTCTCTGCGTCCGATTCGTACTCTTGTAAGTCATTGTCAGTTCTTTGCATCATGATGCCTCAACACAGAACACACTACTTTAACTAGGCGATAATACTTAAAGATGTGGCCATTCGACGCACAGTGCGGCTGCGAATATCCTCAGCACACCATGGTGCGCTCATGGTTCATCTCGTTGGACCCAAGGAGTGATCTGTTGTACATAACGGCGCCCCTGGAGGTCCCACCAAACCGCTCGATTCTGGCCCGAGGAACGAGTTTGCTGTCGGTTTTGCGGGCTACCTCCATCGAGGTTTGTCTGTCAGTGAACAGCTGTCGGCTCTGCTCCTTGCGGTCGTGGTCGACGGTGCGGTCGAAATCCCTGAACTCCTGGCGGAATGAAGGCCTCGTGTTGCGGTTGCTCGGGTTCTTGATCCACATGGGGCTGGGTCTCTGAGCCTCGGCGCGTTTGCTCTGCGACCGAATGTTTCCTTTGTTGAACAGAGTGTTCGCGTCTATTTTCTCGGACAGAGGCACCGTATAATTGCCCCGCCATGCTTCAATCGTTTCCGGACCCCTCCTGGCCCTGAACACGACATCCTCCACACGCGGGCGTTCTTCCTTCCAGCGACCGTTTGCGGTAGGCTTCCACGCGGACATTGTGGTATCTCTGTTCTTTCTAGTCGCGTGGATGGGCAGATTCCCTCGTTTCTCGTGAGCCGATCTGCGCACGATTGGCTGTGGGCGATCAAGGTAATCCAGGCACCGAGTGATGAATACCTCTCCGTTTTTGGCTACGGTGGCCCCTTCGCTCTGATACTGGTTCTGGAGAAACACCCGGTCGTGTTCGACTTCGTTGGTTCGGTTGGTTTTGGGGATGAAGGCTCGATGGGCGTGTGCCGCCCGGGAATTATCTTGTTCCCACAAGAGCCGTTCCGTGTGTGACTGTGGGATGATGCGCTCCACACCAGTGGCTTCGCTTTGCACTATGAGTCCATTCGAGTCGACCAAATCCGTTCGTTTGATGTGGACTCGATCGGCCTGCTCGTGTCTGCTGATATGTGGTTGGTAGTCTCTGGCGTTACCGATCATCGGTGTGAATGGATTTACCACTTCTCTGCGATGCCTCCAGATATCCTTCCGGTTCTTCACATACGGCCTGCTTGTCGTCTGCGGGATGACGGAGGTGTTATCTGAGTTCTGCGAGAAGATGAAATCCTCTCTGTCTAGCACAGGCTCTGTTTGTTGGATCCTCGGAACACCGGTCTGGTTCGTGTTGAACCCATCGAGTTCGTTGGCATCTGATGCGTTTGGCACACCGTCTAACTCCTTTTGGATCTGTGTCCTGTACTCACTGAATGTCTCTTTGTCTCTATGCAGCTGGTCCAAGCCAACGCCAACAGTGGTCAGAGCTGCCGCAAAGACTGCGAGATCCATGCCGTGTCAGTGTACGTACGTGTGTGTGAACTTTACTTTACTTCACACCAAGTAAATGCAAGGGCAGTTCTTTGTCATTGTGATATACTTTTATTTTCTCACATAATGCGACACGAATAACCACACACGAAGCTATCACGCGTTACTACCGGGTTAATGTCGTCAAACCAACAGTCAACACCCGCGTCGCTGTCGCCGTCGGACGAACACTCCTCAATCTCGATGTAGGTAGGGGACAGTGGTATGTCGGTCATACCAGGTGAAACGACGTCGTCATCTCGTGATGTCTGGCATCCCCATACGGTGAATAACGATCGATCGACCGGACTCGGCTCGCGGGAGATACATATCACCAACTCTGACGTCTCCAATTTTTCTGGCTGTGTTCTTTGTGGCTCGCTGTTCCTTCGGGATTGCACCGAGCTTGGTCCACTCTTGCAGGAACTCCTGCTGGCATTGCTTGATTGTCTCATATTCGGATGTATTTTTCTTGGGCAGGGTGCGGAACTCTGCCCCGGCACGTAGGTATCCAATATGTTTACATGCTGCCCGCCATGCGTAGACCGGGGCATTGGCAAGTGCGCTCTGGTCCGTTGGTTGCTTTGACTCTGACATTTGAAGATTAAGTGTTTTTCTCTCAATGTCTCCCCGTGCTACTCTTTATCTTTAACTCGAGAGAATATAGCACGTTTTCTCAGCGCACAATTTCAGGCCTCTTGTCCATATGAACTCTCCGGGCGTAGGCTCGGGCCACCGATCCGGCGACGATGGGGCGTCGGTTGGACACGGAACGGTCGAGCAGCCTGCCGATGTCTCGTGGTGGCTCAGGCCGACGGGCGACTGGCACGTTCTGTGAAGTCACGACCACCTCTGGGCGGGTGTACTTCTTGTTTAGCATGAGTGCGATGTTCTGGTCAAACACAGCCTTCGTGTCGTGTGGGAGGTGGATTGGGGCATATCGGGCGATGAGCAGTGGGTGTCCGGCCGGTACAATAGTTTGTCTCTGTGGGATTGTTCCAGACATGGTTCAGTTCAGGTCTGTCCTTGTTTGGTACATGTACAAGAGAATAAGATGCAGTATGTATGTGTACAGGTGCGTTCGTCTGTCGACAAAAATTATGCCAGTATACCAATAAAACAGGAGGCTGTAGAGTACACAACACAACAAAACAAGACATAATACATAGTAAAAATGACGTCGTTCACACAGCGTCACCGTGACAGTGGGACGATCAATCAGGAGATCGATGATCTTGTGTTGACTGAAGCACCCATCAAGGTGCCTGGGCAGAGGTACGCAGTGATAATCGCGGTCGCGCCAAAAGAGGATGGGACAACTCAGCAATACGCCAAAACGTTAGCATGCAACATCCTCGGTGTCTTTGACACCGTCGAAGAGGCTAAAGACTTCTGTCGCCGCAACCAAGCGTCTGGATTCACTGTGTTTAACATGCACATTGTGCAGATGAATTGCTTCTTCCCGCTGCCGCCTCCCATGCACCCCACAAACGTCGAGTTCTGCCAGGACATCCTGAGTGAGATCTTCGACGGTCACAAAGAAGAGGCCAACATGGCAGGAAAGATCATGGACGAGCGTATCGCGATTGACAAGAAGACTGAAAAGATGATGCGGAACAACGCCAAGAAGCGGCAGCAGGCGGCGGCTATGCGCAGTGTACAGTCCCCATCCACAGCAGACTCCGTGGGTGTGAAAGTTGACAGTGAGTCTGAGAAACAGCGATTGAAAGATTTGTCGGATCACACTAACATTGCCAGACGTGAGGAGTTGCGGCGGAAGCTGCGCAATGCCAAGTCTCGGTCTCGTCGCAAGGGTCAGCAGTTGACACGGAATAAGCGTGATGAACTGCGCAAGTTGATGATTGATGCCATTTCGCGTTCTGAGTCTGAGCAGAAAACACACTCTGGTCCGCTGAAGGACCTACCGAGTCTGAGTGAGGTATCGCGGATGACTCCGGAGCAGAAAGAGGAGGCTCGAAAGAAGATGGAGGCGCAGCTGCCAGACCCCAAGGACACGAAAATGCGATGTGTTTTGGGGAAGCCACAGCTGACTGCTCCGGAGGGTGTCAAAACCGTCAGAGTGGGCCAGTGAGTTGATTGGGACACCCGGGTGTATAATTTATTTTGTGTGTATTTCAGTAAACCCAACCCCACTCCACACAAAAGATCCCCCCTTTTCCTCTCTACAACGCTTAATACCACAAGACGTGAGCATGTACAACATGATGTCTAACGTGATCCACACCATTCCGGCCCCGGGACGTATGGCGAGAGCATGCCCCATGTGTGGCAGTATTAACCAGAACAACAAACATACCCGTATGTGGCAGCAACCCGCGCAGACCAATCGGATGAATCTGATCTGCAAAGACTTCAACATGAAAAATGGCTGTCCAAACGGCTCGGACTGCTCTTACATGCATGTGTATCTGCGCTGTGCGTTCTTTGAGACAGAGACCGGCTGTAGAAACGGGAATGACTGTGCGTTCCAGCACGTGCTGTTGTCTCAGTATCCCAATATGCCCACACCGGCACAGTTTAAGGGGCTCACGACGAACAAGGTGGGGGGCATCTGCCCGACCGAAGGGTGTACCAACACCTGCATCGACAGACAGTGCAAGGAATGTCACACCAAGGTCATCGTAAAGCGTAGGGAAGAGAAGCGTGCTGTACAAGAGTGGGCGTCACATGAGGTCCAAAAGACCGATGAATATACACAACCAGGCGAAGCAGCAGCTACAGACCCCGTAGGCGCGGCCGCAATGGTTGTCTGAAGCGGTGTGGCAGTAGTGGTGCCACGTGACACCAGATGGAACCAATAGGATGAATTAGACTGATTTTAAATGGATGTATTTAGTTGACGTGGAAGGTTTACACACACAACTCAAAGGATGTCTAGCACAGACGTCACCATGCAACAATACGAATGTGTGAAGGGGTTCAGTGTGGGTGTGTTCTTCGATCTGACATTCAGTGACCTCGTCGGTGGTGCTATGCACACCAAAATCATCCAAGAGCTCTGTCAGTGTGGCCAATTCAGCGGAGAGGTGGCTGAAACAGGCTGTGATATATGGCAATGTGAAGGTTCATGCATTGACGAGGACGATCGTATCTTTGTCATCCACGACTACATCAGAAACAAGTATGGCGATGAGTTCAGGGCCAACCAGAGCTCCGAGGTCATCACCATCACGTGTGAGTGCACAATGACTGAAGTCGAGGCTAACATCGACCTGCTCGAAGACATCCGTAAGGAGTTGCTCGAACACAACTAGAGCATTGGATCTTTTCAAGGGCTACGAGATGATCGTGTCTCTTCTGTAGTTCTGGCAGCCCTTCGCTTCTTCCGCCTGTCCGCCCGAACCCCTGATCGCCCCACATCATCGACCACCCGCTTGCACACCCACTGAAACTGTTCCATTGTCAGGTTGCCCTTCATGATGTTGGCCCTGATACAGGCGAATGATGTGTTGTCTTTTGTATACCCTACAGCTGGATCGATACGATCCAGAGATGCGCCGCGGATGACAAATCCATCGTCTGACTGGAACAACACCATACGCAGTCCCGTCAACGAGCATCTGCCCTTCTGTTTTCTCCAGATTTCCGTCAGATCGTCGGTCGTAATAGTGACCTCATGCAGTTTGCGTTTCCTGGCTCTGCGGATGAGTAGTTTGAACGCCCGTTCGCGGGCTTTCTTGTAGTCTACATCCATCTTATACAATAAACAAAGCAATACAATTTATCACAGACGTATGTCTGTATGTGTCCGTCCATTTAGTGTTTTATATTTTACGGTGTAATTGGTAAAGCAACACACAACCTGGACAAAAAGGTTATTCTGTCAAGACATGTCTATTCACCGCCACCTGGTTGTTGTCGAGACCAAGGAGGACTTGGTGAATTTCAGATCCGATGATTACAATGGGCCGGTTGTCGCTGTACTGATGAGTGAATTGAACACTCTTCCGGACTGCTTTTTTGATTGTGTGTACTACAACGGCACCCATGAGTCCGTTCCACTGATGCGTTTCGTGCGTCCCGGGGGTCGTGTGAAGTTCAACAAACGCACCATTCTCTGGACAAACGTCCTTCCCTTTCATCCATCACCAAACAATGTGATCGAAACGATCGAGTGTCTCATGTTTATGTTTCAGAAGGCATGCAAGGACGTAAACTGTATCTGGTGGATGGCGCGGGGGTCGCTGCTGGGAGCTGTACGCCATTGTGGAGTTATTCCATGGGCCACACATGGTAGTGCGGGGGTGATGAAGGGTCATCGCCACACTCTGGAGCACAAGGTTGCACCGCTGTTGGCGGTGTGTGGGGTCATAATGGAGCCCATTTGGTTTGGGTATCGTATAGGCATGGAGAAGTCCGAGCAGATCTGCCCCCGTTCAGAAACATTCCCGGAGTTCGTCAGCTACAACACGCCTCACATCGACATCATCGTCTACGACACATTCACTGATCCGTATGGTGATGTGTTCATCGCCCCTGAAAACTACCACAGTGGCCTGTGTCGTGAGGGTGATTTCTTCTACCCATCTGAATTACTGCCGCTGTCTGAAGAACATTTCGGTGTGGACTCGTTGCTTCCTGCCCCAGCGCATCCAGAGTTCTATCTCAATCGCTTATATGGCGAGAACTTCATGAGTGTGGCCTCCGATGCACACACTGTGCAGGATACGGGCGAGTATGTCGATCACCAGGAACGCAAGCCCTTACACTTCAGTCAGATCCCGCCATTATCTCCCCCGGTGCTGGGTCAAATCAGATCACTATAATGCTTTGATTCATTCGGTTGTCATTAAACATATTCTTGCGTTGTATACGCGTGTATTTATTGAGTGCTAACAATCGTGGAAGGACACACCATTCTCCCCAAACATAATCAGCAGGCCACCGATGTATGGGATCTGCGAGGGCTCTCTTTTCATCGCGTTGATGTAGTTGTTGAGTTGCATGTAGTCCCCCTGAGCGAATTTGGTTTTGCGGGCCTTAAGCTCGACAACGACGCTGCTGATAACTGGTCGATGTTCGTTGGGCATTGAGGTTAGCACCAGGTCTGCTCGCCCGTATCCCACGACGAACTGTCCGTACTTGTACGGCACGCACACTTCCGATTGGATCATGATCATGGGATTGGAGTTCTTCAGGGTTGCTCCCAGATCCACTTCCATCGCTTTTTGATACACACTCTCGATGTACCCCGGGCCCATGATATCATACACACGACGTGCCACGACTGTGATGATTGACTTCATGTCGGCTGTGATGTCCATTTTTACGGCTGGCGTAGAAGTGGGCTTGGGATTGGCCTTGAGTCGATTACTTTCTTTCTTTTCGTCGTCCTCGTCGGTCTTGACATTTTTCATGGGCATGCTTGATGATGTTGTGTGGTTCATTGCCGGTTGGATCTTGTGTGTGGATGTTACTTATTATTCACATGAGATAATATATATACCCCATGTCCCCTGGCTGATATTTATGGGATGTGCGTTGAGTATCATATACCTAAAATATTGCCCATTAGATAAAAAGAGAACTACCTTCTCAAGCCCCAAAGCAACAATGTTGACTGAAGCCCCCAGTGCCAAGCGTCAGTGTGTGAGTCCACCCGGCGGCAAGGATGAGTCAAAGAGTAGTGTATCCAGCAAAGACGTATTGGCATACGTTGACAGTTCTGTCAAGCCCGGCGTTAATTACCCTAGAATTCTGTACTACCTGCCAGAGGGCGAAGACCCAGTGAATGCCCGCTTGCTACCATTTGATCCCAACAACGTCGTCTACAGCGAGCCGAAGGCTATGCAGTTCGGGGGGCACACAGTGTTCTGCAGTTACCACTTAGTTGACCCGAAACTGGGTGTGGACTGCATCATTCCAGTCACCCTACAGAGCCCGATTATGCGCTGCCCGTGGGGAGCCAATGAGAACACCAAAGAAGGTCAGCGGAAGCAGACGAGCATCGACCTGTCTTTCTTCGGCATGGAGAACAATCCGGAAGTCATGGACTTTTACAATGTTATGAAGCTGTGGGGAGAGATTGACGTCGAAAAGGCCAAACAGAACAAAACCAGCTGGTTCCAGGGCGCCCACGACGTGCACGAGAACGTCATCCAGCATTTCTACAAGGCAGTGACTAGGCCGAGGGTGCGTGCCAGTGACAAAAAAGTATTCAGTCCTTCGATCACCCTCAAGGCCATGAAGCGTTACAACGTGTACGAAGCCGAGGTGTACAACAGCGACTCGGTGCCCAAGCAGATCGAGATGAAAAACATCACACCTGGTACCAGCCTGGAGTGTTTGTTCACACACACTGGGTTGTGGTTCAACAACAACTCATTCAGTCCGTCGTTCAAGTTGATGCAGGCTCAGGTGCAGAACAATGATTGTGTGGTCGGATTCTCCATGGTCTCGCGGAAATGATTAGGCACTAAAGATCCGATTCAATAAAACTGTATTATATCACACATTGTTTACGAATAATGAGTTAATCAAACGTTTACTCTTCCATCTCCTGTACGTTCATCGTGACCGTCAGCTGGTCCAATGTGTCGTCCACGCGGGTCTGCAATCGTTCCAGGAATTCGTCTATTGAATGGACCTCTTCCACTTCGTTGTCGATGTCGTTCATGGCGCTGATGATATGTGCCGATGCGTTGCCGATCGATAGTTGGTGGATGTCTGTAGTAATTGTCCTAAGTGCTGTGAGGATCGTGTTTCTGATCGAGTCGTGTCTGAAGGGGGATCGCTCGAGCTCGTTGTACCGAGTCTCGACGAACTGTAGAGTGCGCTGTCTGTGCATAATAGCCGCCACGAGTACGTTTTCCCTGACCGATGGTATAATATAGTTGGAGATAACCCTGACCTCTGTGCTTGGTGAATTCAGAAGCGCCAGAAGGACAGCGAAATCCTCACCTGCGTCCTCCAACACCGACTCGAATGTTTCCACTGCCTTTTCTTCCATTACCCTCTGCAGCTGCTTCTTGACGCTGAACACTGCCTCGTAGACGCTGTCGAATTGCAGTCCGTTTGCCTTGACCTGTCTGTCCATTCTGCTGAGTTCCACTGGTAGGAATGGTTTTCTGGTGGTCGGCTCAACGTTCGATCCCGTCAAGATGATATACGCAGCGATCGACTCTAGGTTATAGCCCACTACACTGCCATTGGCCATGACGATGCGGAACACTGGGTTCTGAAGTGGTTCGAGTGAAATTGGGCAGTTTCTGTTACCAGGCCTGCGCCGGATGTGAGCCTTCAGGAGATTTAGTGCCCTTTGTCCGTGTCTAGTACTATACCTACGACTAAGCATGACGTTGTATGGTTTTTGTTTTTGTTTGTATGCAAATATTTAATTACGTGTGTGCCATGCAATTCGCATGTTGCGCCTATATTTTTCTATCGACGTACTAGTAAACCAGAACCTGTCAATAGAAAGGTATTGTATCTTACAGTATGCCATCAACTCGTCGTTCCACACGCGGCAGTCGTCGCAAGTCTCATGGGAAAGGTCCCGAGGTCGTGGATCTGTCTACCGACGAACCGGAGACTCTCAATGCATGGGAAGTCAAGGCACCTGAGGCTGAACCCGAAGAGGTCAAGGCACCTGAGGCTGAACCCGAAGAGGTCAAGGCACCTGAGGCTGAACCCGAAGAGGTCAAGGCACCTGATCCAGAGCCTAAGTCGAAGGCCAAACCAAAGCCCCGCATAGTGCAGGTCCCACCTTTCACGGACCCTGCAGAACTGGGCAAGCTCGAGGTGGCTGGGTGTGTACGTGACCTCGGGGCTGTTGGGGTAACTACCCATGAGTCGTGCCTCGAGAAGTACAATCCTTTGGATTATGATGCACTTGTTCGCCACCTGGGCGTCACCTCCGGTCGACGCGTACAGCGCACTGGTGACCGTAAGGATGGAGAGCCATGGGACCTGACCGACGGCTTGCCCATTGAAGTCGATCACTCAAGGTGGGTCACATGTATCAGGGACCAAGGCACAACCAATCAATGTGGTGGTTTTAGCTCCGCGGCTGCTTATGAGATATTGTTCAATCGTTCCGCGGCTGACCAAGGCATTGACAGGGGCGCCGAGCCCTTCCAGGTCTCTCCCGGATACACATACTTCCACGCAAACTTTGCCAGTAAGATAGATAACGGTGTGTTCATGCCGGAACTCCTGGAAACTTTGGTGGAGCGGGGTGTGGTAAACGAAGAGGCCTGGCCGTTCAAACCCGAGAACTTCAGCAAGTCTCCTCCTGTTGCTCTTGACTACTTCGCCAAGGAGCACCAGATCATTGACATCTTGTATTGCAACGGCAGTGTCGATGCGACCCGCGCGGCCCTGGCCAATGGCTTCCCGGTCGTCATTGGCTTCCCTGTGTTCGAGAATATTGTTGAGGCCACGCAGAGCGGGCTTGTACCCTACGACACCAGCGGTAAATCCAAAGTCGTTGGTGGGCACGCGGTGACCATCGTCGGTTACAATGATGTCAAACAATTGTTCAAGTTCGTGAACTCCTGGGGTGTGCACTGGGGTGACGGTGGGTACGGTTACATGCACTATACATTCTACGATGCACTGGTTCATGAGGGCTGGGCCATTTGCTCTGAGGAGGCCCCAGAGCTCACAATGGACGTCGCTGGCGACGTTGACGGCGATGGTGATGCCGATTTCCACGAGTATGAGATGTTCATCAACGGGAAGTGGCGCAGTGCTAAGAACGACAAGCGCAAGGGCACCCGTCGGCGAAAGCGCAAGGTAAAGCGAACAGTCACTGCCACTCGTGACAATCGCGAAAGCCGCTTGGCACGCTGCCTCACTGGTCCTGGAGAGGCCCCCAAACCGAAACCCACTAAGACCAGACAAGGCGTGTGCGTGTCTCGGCGTAACGCTAGGTCTAACAAGGCGCGCATGGATGCAAAGGAATCTGTTCGAGTTGTCGAGAAACCAGCGGAACCTACCCCCGCGGAGATCCGTGTTGGTATCAACGAGAAGCCGTTCGCTGTCATGAGGGACGGCGTTCGGTACATCGACCTAGCAGCTCGCGAACGCGCCGCTCATACAGTACCTACACAAACAGCTGAGTTCAAGCAACAACAGCGACAATCCCAGGCAGACCAGAATGGGAGAGTGACCTCTCGTGCTGACCGTCGCCCCAGAGGAGGTTACCTGCGTGGTTCTTTCCAGGAGCCACTGGAGTTTAAGGAGCCCCCGAAGAAGGCCATCAAGGCCGTCAGTGAGCCGGTGTCCCGCCAGCGCCGGTCGAGGGGAGAGATGCAGGCGCGCAACGTGAACCCGAAGGGTCCCGCTGTAGTCAAAGCGAACGTGGTGACCGCCCGCATGAGCTAATCGATTGTTGGTTCTCGTCTGGACGATACGTTCTTATTATGATGTCATCTGAATAAACCCCCTGTACCATACACACCGTTTGCGAGTCTGGTGTAATGAGTGCACAATTAATGCAAATGCCGTTCGCCTCCCTGGCGGCGGCGGTCGTCTTGTTCGCTACCACCAGTGTCGTGATGAACCGTATTGACTTGTACATGCTCACCCGTTCACATGTTCTGGTGAAGTCCACTGTGAACGGTTTGGCCTACTCCGTCCTGGACAAACCGGAGAAACAAGCGGCAGCCGACCTCCTGGCGCGCGTGCGTGCTGCATGTGTCATGGTGATCCATGAAGTTGAACGCATGGTCCATGCACGTGGCTTGGCTGGGATCGACAGCGAGGTCAGGGAAGGTGTGAAACGCCTGTTGCGTTTGATGCCGAATGGCGACAACCTGACACTGTACGAGATGGATTACAGCAAAGAGGATCAGATCGCGTACAACCGTAACAAGACGGATGGTATTTTTGTGTGTTTGCGCCGAGACGTGACCACCGGGGAGCTGGCCGATGATGACACTGTGTTATACATCGTACTCCATGAGATCGGGCATACAATGACTCCACACTTTGACCCCATGGTTGGTGGTGGTACGGTCCACTCCCCACTGTTCCGCAAACACGAGGCGTATCTGCATGGTGTTGCTGAGCGATTGGGTATGTTAAACAGGGCATCCATCCCGGGTAGAGTCCACTGTCGTTCGGTATTGACCAAACCCGATGAGTCGAAATGATTATATTGTGACTGGAATAAAGGACATATTCTGACCAAGATTGACCACGTGTTGTGATACTCGCGTCACATCATGTCATTCAGAGATGTGTTACTGTCAGGGCGGTCTGCCAAACCACAGAAGAATCTGAGCATAAGCCAGATGTACATGCGCGGGATGCTCAACACACCCACTGCCACATACACCGACTACACTGGCGATGATGGTGTATTTGAATCAGGATTCCGCACAGGGTTCCGCAGACGTGCGGTCATTGAAGATGAGATAAAGAAGCTGGAAAACGAGTCCATAAATGTAAATGACAAGGTTCTCCGTGACAAGATCAGACGGAAACTCCTAGCTCTTGAAGTTGAACTAGCCACGACGCAAAGTGTCAGTGAACGCGATGCCAGGAGTAGGCGACGCGATGAGAGGGGGAAACGACATGAAAGGAATAGATTAAGAGTTGTGAGTGGAGCAGGACGTGTGGTGGAAGCCCAGCCCCAAGAACAGAGTGGGGAAGAAGACGAGGGGATTGATATGGAAATTCTTTCCGATGAAAGGGACGATGATAGTGTTATTGATTTGGTTGAGTCCGACGATAAAGAGGACACTGAAGAGGAGAGCAAGTATCCAATCCCTTTGTCTGACGATGATATGGATGTACAGTCGTCGCCTCCACCAGCTCGCCTTGGGTTGGATTCTGAGCAAGAGTCTCTCATGAACCAGTTGAGTGATGCCAATCGAAAAAAGATCGAGGATATGCTGTTTGGTAAACCGAGTGTTACTCGTAACAACCGTATCAAGGACATTATCAGTGCGCTTGACTTGCAAAAGCAGGGGGCTAGCAATGATCTCCACGTGCAGACACTGATGTCGGATCTGCGGGGTGACCAGGAACAGCAGCGCAATTCAGCTCAAGCCGCGTTTGACATGCAGGCGCGACAGGAATTAAAGCAACGCAGTGAAACTCTCCAGTCCGAGAACCCGGATCGATCAATCCCCATAAATCATACACCATTCATTGATCCCCCACCTGGTGAGCGTATCAATAATAAGCGGGGACCTATGACGCAACGATTGAGTGAACAACTGGAGCGACGGCTCGCGCGCCGCAAAGCATCAAACATCGTTGACTCTGGGGTGGAGAAGGACAGATTAGATCGACAAGAAATTGCAATGCACAGGGAAGTGGAGGCCCACGAAAAAAAGCAGAAGGCGGAGGCAGAAGAGGTACTAGAGCGCGAAAGGATTGAAAAAAGAAAGAAACAAGATGCGCTTGACCGAGAATCTCTAGAACAAGAGCTGCGGGATGTCGATCGAGAGCATGTTGTGCAGTCACAAGCGAATCGATCCAAGCGTAATCAACGGGGAGATGATAACAGGATAATGGCGATCAAGGGGTTTCTGGCTAAGCTCAAGACCACGGAACCGGAAGCCCCCAGGCTCGGGCCTGTCCTGCAGTTCGCCAGAGCCCGCGATCACATGTTAAAGAATCTCCAGGCAACTGACAGACAGACCATCCCGAAGGGGGGGGTGTTCTGGTTGAGCCCGGGACAGTCCGAAGATCTACGTAGTCTCTACTTCAAAATCATCAAACATAATGACTTGAATCAATTCAGCCACCTCGAGGGCGAAGAGGCCAAGCGGACGAAAAAGCTGGAGCGGGACAATGCGTTCTACACTGTTAAAGGTCTTCTTGCTCACATCAACCTTCACAAAGCCATGTCACCTGCTGTACTAGATACGATTGATGGGTACACTGCCCCGCCTATTCTGCGCGAGGAGGAATATACAAAGAAATACAGAGCCGTAATTGTGAGGGTCCACAAGAAGATCGAGAAAAATCTAGCGAAGCTCTTCACTGACCCGGTGTCCGGAAACACCCTGACCCTTGCACAGATTCTGCGCCGCGTCAACGAAGCTGATGGGGACTTGAGCGAAGTCGAGATAAAAGAAAGACAAAATGAGAAGGACAGTCGATGTGAACTGTCGATCGTGTCTGCTGATGGGCAAATCATATCCATCGCATGTGCCGACAAAGCGCGTATTCCCGGGAATAAGATGTATGCGATCTGGAAAAAAGCTGGTGGGCATACCTTGACGAAGGATATGTGGCAGAAGGCGTTCGGTTCCCGGACGCGCTACCTATGCGACAAGTTGAACAACCGAACACAGAACAAAACCAATGAACGTTTCTGCAAGCTGGTGCAGCAGCATCTAAGCAAAGAGCTCAATATGTCGGTTGGGGAGAGGATCAAGTCGTTCGAAGTGCCCGACGTTAGGTTGCCACACAAACAGTTTCTCGAGGAACTTACTAAGACTGTCAACGCCACCGTGGGAGACGACGGTAAATCTGTTACGTGGGAGCGCCCTTCTGCAAACCGGTCGGAGTGTGGCCTAGTCACGCAGCTCAGTCAGCCGTGTGACGAGAAGTCCGTGTCCAGTATTTTCAAGTTGACGAAGTCGCAGGAGTTTATCCGTCGATACATGACACCCAATGACAACGTCAAAGGGAAACTCCTTTGGCACTCACAGGGCTCTGGCAAGACGTGTGGAGTCATTGCCACTGCGACGTCTTCATGGGAGCTTGAAGGATACCTTATCATGTGGGTCACGCGCAGTAAGTTGCGCAGTGACATGTTCAAGAATGTGTTCGACCAGGTATGCCACCACACGTTCATGGAGTTGATTAAGGAAGGGCTGAAGATTCCTAAGGACCACACGGAGAGGATGCAACTGCTGAGGTCCACCTCACCCAACTTTCTTCCGCCGATCAGCTACAAGCAGCTGGGCAAGATCATCAATAGGGAGTTCAGGGCATCGAGCAAGTTCCAGACGAAGACTCATCCGTTCAACATGCTCTATGACCACTGGAAGCGCAATGGCGGTGGCAATGATAGGTGGAAAAAGGTGTTGATAGTTATCGACGAGATACACAAACTGTTCGATGGATCCCTGCCACTGAACGAACAGTTCACGAATGAGGATTACGATCTGTTTCTGAAACAGTTATGGCTATCTTACCGTATTTCTGGGATGAACTCTGCGCGTGTCATCATGATGTCGGCCACTCCTGTGCAGAAGGGTGCCCATGACCTGAACAAGATCATGAACATCATCGCGGACCCCTCGAAAAACGAAACCCTCTTGCCATCAACCCAAAAGAAGATGATCCATGAGAAGTTTTTGCGCGAAAATGCGATTGGTGTGTATGAGCTCACAGACCTATACAAGGATGTATTTACGAAGGTGGCCCTCGGCAAGATCTCGTACCTTGACGTCGGGTCCACACTAGCGTCTAAATTCGCAATCATTCGCAAACGCGAGACGATCGACGTCACTATGAGCACAGTGCAAGTGAATGCCATGAAGAAATGCTCTAAGATCGACAAAGAAAAGGGTGACAATCGAGCCGCGTGCATCATGCAGCGGGCCAACTTCGGTGTGGTTGGGTACACGGGCAAGAATCGCTGGCGCTCAGAATGGAACATGTGGACGCGCGCGTTCATAGACGGGGGCAAGGACGATTTAGTCAGGAACATCCCTGTTATTTCCCCTAAGTTCTTGGCCATGCTCAACCGAATCCGCCAGTTGGATTTGGATGATTATGCGAAGCACGGGAAACTGTTCAAGCATGTAATCTACTCCGAGGCCGAGAACGGTTTCGGTGCCCGCAACATCGCGTCGTGTATGGCCGCCGTGGGCTTTGTGTGGGTACAGAGTACGGCAGGGTCGAATGCTGTCACTAAGGATCACATTGATGTTGGTACGCACAACTTTTGTCTTCTTACCAAGTCCGGGATGGCGAAGCCGGACGGAACAGTGGTTCGCCTCGACACTGCTGTTGTTCAAAAGTCTCTCATCGGGAAATCCTTGTCTCGCTGTGATCTCACAAACGAAGAGGCCAAGCAAATGCAAGCGGGGGAACTCCAACCCAAACAGGGTGTTTTCAATGACGAGTTGTTAAATTCTCACGGGGATCTGATCCGGTTCATGGTGTACGACAGTGCATTTACCGAAGGCGTGGACTTCAAGGGGGCGATCAAGTACATCCATCGGTTTGAACAGAGTTTACGTCCTGGTCTCGATCCACAAGTCGAAGGGCGCAGTGGGCGTTTCTGCGGGCATCGCTCCATGGATTACGTGTCGCTCAACAAGGATACATACAGGACAGGGATGTACGGCTGGCCTTTGCATGTCATCACATACAATGGCATCTACGATGTCGATGATTACGAAGATGATCTCCCTGCGCTCGGTCCGTTCGAGTCGGCACAACAATACACTAACAATATGCGTGACTTTGGTCAGATCGAAACAATCCTGAACCTGGCGGCGTCTGTGTCTATCGACAGTAAGTTCAACGAGCAAGTGAACCCGCGAGAGGTCGGGCTGGTGGATGACCAGACCTTTGTCTACCAGATCGCGGAGGATTCTGATCCGGTGCACAACATCGCCATGGACGATACACCGGTGGTGAACATTGTGCAAGCGCACGCGGATAACATCATGGGCCGGCCGGCAAAGCAGGTGGAGTGGAATGACATCGCTGTAGCCCCAGATAAAGAAGTCGATGACTTGGCTGGTCAGCTCGGTGATATGTTGTTACCAGATTATGTCCGTCCCCAGTCGGACGACGACGGCCCCCAGCGTGCGAACTATAGTGAGTATGACGACCTTATCAGCGCCATATCCTAATGTGTGTGTGTGTGGAATTGTAATTATAAAAATCGTTTCAATCAATTGAATTCAACGGCAGTGTTAGTTGGTTTTAATATAATATATGTGGATGATACCGACAATCGGCGGCCAGTGAACCCTCTGGGGTGCGCTACTTGTTGATTCGCTCCACTGATGATGACGACGGTCGTTGTTACGTCATCCATGGGCTGTTCACTTGTTTCTCCGACGCTCGTCAGTCGATGCAGTCCATGATCAGTCGGGATTGCTACAGGCAGTGTATGATTGTTTCACTGTACCAGAACGAGGGTGTGTCTTCTGATGACTTTGCTGGACTGCTGCATGACAATATGCGAGTGGTGTGTTTCGATACCAGTGGTTGTATTCGGCTTCCGTCTTCAATAGGTTCGAGCGATGCCTCCACCCGGTGATGGTGATCCACAGACCCCTCCACACACAAAGGACGACGAACCTCGTGACGATGATGTACACGATAAAGTACACACATACAAGCAGTGCATCGAATTTGTGTAGAATGAGCTCCTCGCATATGTAGGGGTGCTGCTCCCAGTGTTCAGATGACACACTCGTGAGGTCCTGACAGATCATGTGCAGTGGTTTGCCCTCCCAGAAGCCGTAGCCACCGATGGATGGGCCGTATAGGTACATCTGCAGCAAAGGGGTTTCGAGTAGAACCCCGAACAGTTTGCGTGTGTATTTATTGATCATCAGTGATGGTCCGGATGCCCTTTCTACGAGTGTTGAAGCGGCGGAGGTTGGTGGATGTTGCATACTTACCTGCATCACTGAAGCTCGAGAATTGTTTACCTGGACACCAAGGAGATAATATCAAGGCGATTACTTTTAGTATCTTGAAAGCGCAGCCCTGTTAAGGGCATGGATCTTTTGGCGAGGGTGGTGGAAAATGGATGCAGATCTTGTGTACTGTCCGCTTTGGAACATCGGTTTCTTACTGCCTCCGACTGGGTCGGGTATATTTTGGAGTCGCCCTGTTACTGGCATAGATCTTTTGGCGAGGGTGGTGGAAAATGGATGCAGATCTTGTGTACTGTCTGCTTTGGAACATCGGTTTCTTATTGCCTCCGAGGTTCTTGATGTTGTCTGATAGACTAACGGTCGGTGTGGGGACGGCCGGAGTGTGGCTGTAGAAATCGACTTCATTCCATGCGGGCTGGGTGCTGCGGAATTCTTCGGGCTGGAAGATCTCGAACGGGCTGGGCATGACCCCGCCGGTGTCAGACCCGGCCGATGACACGATCCTGATGGATGCCGGGTCTACAAACGTTTCTGTATCCCATTGGTTCGGTAAGTCTTGTGGAGACGACCGGCGTGTGCTTGTCGATGCCATGTAGAACACAGCGGCTATCAGAGAAGCGTAGAAGATTAACTCGTCGTCACTGAATGCCATGATTGTTTCTATTAACCCAATAAAGACACAAAAAAAAAAGTCGCGTTTGTTTCGATCGATCTGACTAGATACTAGCTGCTGTCTCTAGGTCTTCTACCCGCTTCAGCAGCTGCTGTACTACACTGACCAGGGCCATGTTGATCTTGCCGTAGTCGACTGTTTTGAGTCCATCGATCTGCCCTTGCCACACTCGCGTGGTCTTGATCTGCACATTCCCCTCCTTGTCCTTGACTTCGTCCTCTTGTGTCAGGTATGTGTCCAGTACGGTATCCCTGGTAGTCACGAGTGCCTCGTCAATTTGCTGTAGCTCGTCGGCGATGACCCCGAACTTCTCCCCGCTCAGGGCGCTTGGGTTCTTGCTGCTGTACTCTGGCACGAACTCAAATTGGACGACCCTCGACCCGGTGATTATATCCAGGGCTCTCTGTTCATCTAAGTCAACGACGCTGCGCTTGATACGTGAGTCGGAGGGAAACGTCCCGGAAACCGTCAGATCGCCAGTGATGTTGACGTCGGTGCGCAGCTCAAGAGATCTCTCGTGGTAATTCGGGCCGGTCGCACCGGTGTTGTCGGTGGCCTCGAACAGAGGAGTACCAGTGGCGTTGGCCGACATCACGTATTTGTCGTTGACGAGACCCGAAAAGTTAGCGTGGTCACCACATCCGTAGCCGACGAAGATGTTGCGGGCTCCACCATCCGTCTGTCGCGCCGCGTCGGCCCCAATGGCGGTGTTCTGATCACCGGTGGTATTAGATTCAAGTGTATGAGACCCCACGGTGACATTGTCGTCACCAGTTGTGTTTGCCGAACCGGACACGCCTCCGACGAATACGTTCCGTGTACCGGTTGTATTGTCGTTGCCTGCCAGGGATCCATACGCAGTGTTCCAGTCGGCTGTGGAGTTCTGCATACAAAGGTTGCCGACGATGGTATTGTTCGATGCACTGACCAGGTCCGAGCCGGCGTTGTAGCCGATGCAGATATTCGAGCTACCGCCTGTAAGCCCGTAGCCGGCGTTGTAACCCATAGCGACGTTGTTAATGCCCGTGGTTAGCTGCCCGTGTGCCGCAAACCCGACACCGCAGTTGCTATCACCACTGGTCGCTCTTCTGCCGGCGAAGTTGCCCACCCAGATGTTGTTCCCTCCACTGGTAAGTTGCTCACCGACGCTCTGACCCATCAGGATGTTCTGGCTTCCGGTGGAGTTCTGTGCCGACACCCCCGACCCCGCCAGACTACCGATGACGATGTTATATGTCCCACTAGTGAATGCTTCACCGGCTCTGTACCCCACACACACATTGTCGGACCCCTGCAGTTTCTGCCCCGCGTTTGTGCCGATGCCGATGCAGTTTTGAGCGTTCACCGAGGACTCCCCTGCGGAGCTTCCCATGAACACGCAGTCGTCTCCACCAGTGAAGTTCATGCCACACTGGAAGCCGATCGTGACGTTTCTGGTATTGGTCGTGAGCGACTGCCCGGCGTTGGTGCCGATCATGACATTGGAAGCGGCGCTCGTGACGTTCTGTCCGCACCTGTACCCCACACACACGTTGTTCGTTGCTCCGTCCAAGTTCTGACCGCCCTCGTTCCCGATCACAATGTTCTGATCAGAGGCCCCTGCGCCGGTAAACGTGGCACAATCCGTGCCCACGATGACGTTGTCAGTGCCCGACACGAGGGACTGCGCCGTGCGCGTCCCCACACACACGTTCCTGTCTCCGGTTGTGTGTGCCTGGCCGACGAGCGTGCCCAACATGACATTGTCTGTCGAGCCGCCCAGCGCGGCTCCGGAGTCCACACCCAAAGTGACATTGCGTGAACCGGTGGTCAGGGCCACGGATGATCCCGTGCCCAGGGCGACGTTGTCATCACCCGTTGTGACTCCCTGTCCTGCTTGGTATCCCAGCATGACGTTCCTCGAGCCGCTGTCCAGTGCCTCGCCTGCAGAGGTGCCCAAGATTGCATTGTCCGATCCACTGGCACATGCGAACCCAGCCCTGTTGCCCAGGAATATGTTGTTGTTGGCGGTATTCAGGCGATTTCCAGCCTCGAAACCCATGGCGATGTTGTCTTGTGCGATCGTAGCATACTTACCGGCCTGAGATCCGAAAAGAATGTTTCTCGTACCAGTCGTAAGGAATAGCCCCGCGTCCTCCCCAATTTTGACGTTACCACTAGCATCCAGCACTTGCAGGCTGCCGATGATGTTCACCTTCTGTGCACTCAAAGACGCCAGATTGAACCCGTCAGACGACACCATACCGTCCAGGGATTTGTATGACTGGAATGACATGACAAATGTGTTGGTTCACGAAGAGTAATTCAGGATCAAGGCTGTGTATTTATCCAATGTGTGATGTTTTTATTTAAACTCTTTTGAGTCGCTTCCCTGTGTGTTTTCTATCCGTCTGAGTATGTAAACCCTGTATGTATTGATCCAGTTCTAATGTGACGTTTGGGTCTACATATGTTTGTAACTTGGCTTGTTCGGCGCTCTCCTTGCCAGCCAAACTCAGGATGCCATTCGGTTTGATTGTCACATCCGACTTACTGGTGTTCATGAAGGTGTTTAATTTGTTTAGGATTTCCATGGAAGTTACGGCGTCTCGAAAAATGTCGTGCTGCAGCTTCGCATTGTTGATGGAACTCCGGACCCTATTCAGTTCTCGTGTTTTTTTTTGTATTTTCGTGGAGAGCTCAATCAACTTCGCTTTCCCTGTGGCCAGCCTGCCTTCCGCCATGACCCGTTCTTGAATCGAACTCGTTATGGATGATTCAATCGCCTTCAATTCTTCTCTCTTTTCATCCATGTTGTCGTGGATTCTGTGCGACAATCTCTGTGTTTCTGCTAACTGTTCTTCTGCGACGATAATGTTAGATTGGATTCTGCTGAGCTCCACCTGGAGCGTATTTTGCCTGTCATCTGACACATCCTGGGCATTATTTGCTGCTTGCATCTGCAATTCATCCTTCTGTATTGTGAGTTCGGTAATCTCACGTGTCTTGTCAGCCAGTTGCGTTCGTAGTATGGCATGATTGGTCACGAGATTCCGGTGTTCAGTGGTTAGATTAAGAAACTGCTTTTCGTCTGCCTCAAGCTTGGCTCTGTGTTTGATTCTTTCAGATTCCAGTGCATTCTCCAGAAGCTGCATTTTGGCCTGGGTATGAGTAATAATCCTATTCGCATTGGCCTGGAATTTTACTTTCTCATCTTCATTTTTCTTTACTTTAGCGTCTACAACGCCCACAATTCTCTGTACTGCCAGTCGTTCTGCATCAATAGCGGCCTCGTGCTTTGCTTTCTCTGATTTGATGAGTTCATCGGCATTCTGTAATGCATTACTTGCATCTTCATATTTTTTTTGCAACTTCGTTAATCGTTCCTTTGCTATTTTTGTATGTTGCTCCAAATTTTGTTGAAGCTCGGTGGCCCGTTTATCGTGCGCCTCGATCTCACCTTTATTAAGAAGTATCTCATGCGCGTGAACACCATCCTTGAGATCCAATTCTTCATCATAATCTCTCTTGATTCTTTCGATATCGTCCCTGAGCCCCTGCTGAACTTTCATTTCTTCAGACTTAGAAACCGTGAAACTTGTTCGAAGTTTAAGCTTTTCAGCTAAATGTTTTTGTTTCAACATACTCATGTTTTTAAGGTACTCACTTGATTTCTTGAGTAGGTCCTCACGGAGTTTTTCTGCATCCTGCCTGAATGTATCACGTTTTGTCGTTGCATCACCGAGAAGTGTTGTCAGCGGCAATGTTCTGCGGTATGCTTCAGATTCAACTTGCTGCTCGAATTTGGATTTGATCGGGGTCGTCTGAGGCACATGGACTGTCCCATTCATGTCGTTGTAGACCGTACCAGTGTTAACTCCGGCACCCAGGTAACCCCTTGTCCCGTACGCCTCCTTGCGGGTGCTAGACAACCACTCGATGAACCCTGTGGCGGTGCTGGGGCTGTCACTCAGTCCCCTGGTGTTTGTATGTACTGGCATAGACGCCTGCATGTTTGCGGAGTACGTACTTTAATAGTTTAGTTCTCATTATTTATTGTGACATGTATCTGTTGAACCTGACAAGTGCAGTGAATATCGCCATGAAGCCCATGAGTGTATGGGCAGCGTGAGGGAAAGTACGCCCAATGAACATGCGCTCTGGAGATAGTAGTGTGTGCAGGGCGTGAGGAGCGAACGAGTAGAACGCCCCCACCAACCCGAGCACAATGACGTCTGTCGGGGGTTGGTAGTCCGGGGGGATGCGTATATCGGATATCTCTTCCGCCATGATTTGTTCTGGTCGGGTTAGTTGTTCGTATTCGTTTTTATTATGCCCAATATATAAAGCCGAGTGTCTGCATCCCCCAACTTGAAACACACACACACGAGCAACATGTTTGGTGCTGCTTCTAGACAATCGTTCAAGAACAAGTACTCATTGGAGAAGCGACAGGCGGAGTCTGCGCGTATGAAGGAGAAATACCCCAGGCGCGTCGCCGTGATCATCGAGCGTGCCACAAACAAGAGTATTATTACATTACTACCTGACATCGACAAGACTAAATTCCTGGTCCCCAAAGACCTCACGATTGGGCAGTTCTTGTACGTGATCCGCAAGCGGCTGGTGCTGCAGCCGGAAATGGCTCTGTACGTGTTCTGTGACAAGACACTGCCTGCAACTACCGCTCTGATGTCTCAGATTGCCAAGGACCACATTGATGAGGATGGGTTTCTGTACATGGTTTATTCAGCAGAGAGCACTTTCGGCTGATCGTCTTCTGTCTTGTGTTTCTGGATGAACATTTCCAACCCGGTGGGAGCGGTCGTCCGTCTGCCGGTCGGTACATGTGTATGTGTCTGTTTGCGCTTCGGTTTGCGGATCCGCGGGGTCTTCATTGGGTCGTCATCTTCCATGCTCTTTGTCACGGTGCCGTCAGGGTGCTTGGTGTAGTACACCCACTCTGCTGAGTCTGGCTTTCGCTGGGCGTACTTGAACACCCCCTTCTGCGGGTTGGCCCCTTCTCGCACAGTCACGAAGTCAATGACCATTGTATGTGTGTGTGATACCACAGGCCTAACTAATATGTCGCCGTCGCTCGACGCGCGCTTCAATGTCTGCAAAGAAAAACCCTTCCAGTCCGGCAGTCGAGTATATGCTGAGACCGTTCACGGTGAGCTCATCCCCGGTCTTGGTCAGATCCACATCCAGCATAATCTGGCTGCGCATGCAGTCCACAAACGTCTGGAACGTCCACGTGTTCATATTAGGGTCCGTATGTACGACTTGGTCGATGTGAAACCCACCTGCGCCGACCCTGCCCCCCGCACTAGTACTATCTGTGATAGGACTCACGAACACCGACACCAGAGGATTGTCGTTCACTGCCATGCTGCTGCTTGACTGTGCCTCTGTGATCCTGACCAGCATATGCTTGCCAGTGAGCTTGAGCCTCCTCAGTATGATTGGTGTGTGGAAGTAGATGGTGTGTCTCAGTGGGTGTCTTGTGTGCAGGTTCCCACTGGGTATATCTGCCCCCGTGACATTGTCTCCGGTGTGCAAGAGTACCTTCAGGTGGTACGGGATTGTCATCTGTGTTGACAATTGCCGCTGTTGTTGCTCCTCCTCCTGTTGGGTCTGGTTCTCACTGTTGTCCCGCATCTGCAGGAGTCTCTTTTGGATCATCGTGATTCCGAAGTACGTGGCGTCATCGATGAGCATATCCATCTCATCTGGCTTGATGCACTGAAGATGTGCAATCTGCCCGCGCATCAGGTTCAGCAGGTGGCCGAAAACCTTTCCGTCCCTGTCTATGAAGTACTCATGGTATTTTTGTTTTTCGTTGTCCTTGGTGGCCCAACTAACCATTCCATTGAAGTAGTTGAGGTCTTCTCCGGCCTTTGGGAGCAGAGTGCCCATAGTAGTTGTGAACCTTTCCCCCCCAACGTTTAACACCACCATGGTGTTGGGGTCGGTGACGTCATTAGAATCTTTCTTCTCTTCCTCGCTTTTATCCCCTTCGAATCCGATGCCTGGGTACAGCGCGTATGGGCATGACAGGTCGTCTATTTTGCTATCCATTGTCCCCTTTTCCGTTAAATTTAAAATAAACGAATTATATTAAAAGTGGTTGTGCTAACGCGCCGAGGAATGTCATGGTATTTGATATGTTAATTCATTAACATGCTATCTCCTGCCCACCAGGTGGGATTCAGTATCATTCAAGGTCAGAGAAAAGGTCATTTACCAGAAAACATTTGTGGTTACTCACTTGAAATGAAATTCAAATTAACAGTTAATTATTAAGCCTACATAACTCATTTATAATTTCATTGTGAAATTGAAATTGAATCTGCATGAATGAGAAGCGGTTGTTTATCAACGGCTTGAAATCAGTGGTGTCACACACACACACACACACACACAAGTCTAGCATGATTCGACTCAGTAGTGGGTCTTGAGGATGTCTCCAGCGGCGTGGAAGAGCTTCAGGTGCTTCCTCCAGACGGCGGGGTGCTTCTTCTTCATACCCTTGTCGTATGCATAGACCAACAGCCGCCTGAACACGCACATGTAGCGGTTGCGGATGGCAGAGTAGGGCAGTGCCGGCTTGTAGTAGCGGTGGTTGATGGGGTTCCTCTGGTTAGAGCTGGAGCTACTGCTGGAGCTACTGCTGCTGCTCGACGATGATGATGATGAGGACCCGGCATGGGTGGGCTTGAAGAAGTCGTAGAATCTCTGGTGCATGTCGTCGAGGTTGGACGTGAACGGTTTGCTGTTGATCCTTTTGAACTTCTGGATGACCCGTGAGACGACTTCCTTCTTGCGCCTGGTCTTCAGCTCCCGGAGCTCGTCATCGGACAGGCCATCTGAGTCCTCCAGCTGACTGGGTATCTGTGGCATGGTGTAGTAGTCGGAGATGAGCTGCTCCCCCTTCTCCCGGCGTGCTTGCAGTTTCTTCATGTATGGCGGGACGACGGGCTCCTTGGGCTTGGGCTGTAGCTGGAGCTTCTGTTCTTCCTCCACCTCATCTTCATTATCATCGTCGTCGCCATAGGAACTGCTACTGCTGTTGCTCCCGTGGCCACCAACGGGGACGTCGACGGGCACCCTTCTCTCCTTCCGTTTCTGCCAGAACTTATTGGTGAGACACACGTTGACCAACCAGTCGTCGTGTCTGCGGGTGGACTTGATGCCGGTGAGCTCCTGTTTGAAGGCGGTGCCCGGCCACGTGCCCCGAGTGCTGCGCTGGCAGATGATCCCCATCGCGGCCAGGTGGCCGAAGACGACTCCGTCACTCCACCTGAATTGCTCACCACTGGTGACACAGTGTTGCTTGTATGCGTCCTTGAACCAGTCGATCGGCAAGCGGCACATGGATGGGTTCCTGTGAGGGCAATTCTCGTCCTTCGTGTGGACGTGGACGTACGAGGAGTTGAGGAAGGCGAACAACGGGTTGTCCTGGTTGCGCATGAGCTCGAGGTTATCGTGGAACGAAGTGTGGAGCATGTCCATGGCCACCTTGATGTCGTTGTCCGCCATGAATTGGCGCATGGACTTGTAGGCACATGCCAGCAGGACGAGGATCTTCGGTCGGTCATTCATGATGTTGCGCTCGATGTCCGGGTTCACGTCGGTGATCTTGATGTTGAACATGATGAGCCACATACGGCGTAGCACCTCGTTCTTCTTGCCCACGAAGCCGAACTCGTTGCCGAGGATCAACCCCAGAGCCTGCACCACCTGGGAGAACGAGCTGCCGTACTTCTCACGAATGACCACCAGCTCCTGGCACACCATAGACAGCCAGTCTTCGATGGACATGTTGAGCCCCTTGCGCATCTCCGGCATGATCCACATGAGGGCATCGTGAATGCCGGACATCATGAACGTCTGTTGGTCCTTCGCGGCAAAGGTCTTGACGTGCTCCGGGTTGTACATACCGGTGGTCATTTTCCCCACCACGGACTTGCCCGTTCCGGCCTCCCCGATGATGCACGTACAGCGCTGGTCGGCATCTGCGTCCTTGGCTTGCCTCGTGTTGCGCCCCAGCAGTGCAAAGCATTGGCGGATCAGGAAGTCCTGCTCGGTGGGCTTCATGTCGGGGAACTGGTCGACGAAGACCTTGAACAAATCCAAATTCTTCAGGACACTGAACCAGTCGTGGGTTGAGCTGGCCATGAGCTGGTCGTGCTCAGGTGTGCCGGGATTGGGGTAGTTGGGATCCCGTGGATCCACACCGGCCTTGAAGAAGGGGGACTCCAGCACCCTACTGTCGATCTCTGGGAAGGGGACGTCCCAGTGCTTGTGGGAGATACAGCCAGGCGGGACCGCGTCAGATGGATAGAAGCGACACTCCACCGTATTGAATACCCCGTCGAGATAGCTCCATGCACTCTTGTTGGTCTTGAGTTCTGCTACGAGTGGGGAATCGTCGATGAAAGCCGCGACTTTAGGAACGAGATTGTCCCTCTGGGTTAGGATGAAGAAGGTATCTGACATGCAGGGGTCTTCGATGCACTGGTGGATCACTTCATGGATGCTACCCACACGCTTGTAGTGGTGCAAGAACCGACCACGCTCGTCACGCAGAGGAGAGTAGATATCACCATTCGCGTGCATGTAGTTGCGCTCGTTGAAGATCCCGGTAATCGCGTGGAGGGCCAGCTGGAACGGTCCCATCTTCTGGGTGTCGGTTGGGCGCAAGACCATCCCCACCTGCGGGTCATGTAGACTGTGGTAGATGGGGTCAGAGCACTGGCGAGCGACACACATGGCCTTGCGCATGTTGCAGAACGCCTTGATGATCCCGAAGGCCTTGTCGCATATGCGGTGATAGCGCTCCCGCTGCTCCTCACCATCGTCAAACTCGCTCGTGTTGATCGAAGCGACACACATCCGCAGGTGTAGCATGCGCAACATGTACTGGTGGGCGATGAACTCGATGCGGGTTATCGAAGCACCGATGTTACTGGGAAACATCCGTTGCATGATCTCAATCTGGTCGGTCACCGACCCGTAGATGCCGTCCAGTGCCCCGAGCCACATCATGATATAAACGATCTCGTTGTACACAACAGTGTGATCGGCAGTACTGAGGAAGTCCTTGAACGAGCCCATCTCAACGAATCCATCCTCATCGTTCCCCTCAGTGAAGTCGGGCAGGTCGTGGTAGGATACATAGTCGTTGTCGTACTGCTCACACCCCGCACCTGGTGCAGACGCGGGAGAAGTCATCACTAGACGCTGGCCTCGGCGTGGCGGCATAGCAGGAGCGGGGACAGGAGCAGGTCCCATCTCGACGTGTCGACTCTGCTTCTCCTCTTGCTCGCACTTGTAGTCGTTGTCGCTGTCGTCATCGACAAATAGGGAGTTACAATCAAAGTCTTCCTCCCGCACCTGCCTGCGCTTCGACCATTGTCGTTGCCTATGTGTGTCGGTGTCGGGGTATTCGAACGACTGGCGCTTGCGCTTCTTGGACTCTTCAATCACATCACATTCAATAGACAAGAGAGCATCCAAATCACTGTCATCCCAACCACAATTCATGGCGATTAGAGTGAGTGTTACATGAACCACAATAATTAATAAAAAGACACACATACACACACATGCGCAATACCTGATGGGGCTGTCTTCTGTCTTCTCCTGCTTGTCGGATTTGTCGGATAGAGCAACAGGCTTGCGCTTGCCATGCCTGTGCAGGCGGCGGTGTGGGGAAGGAGGGGGGGACTCCAGTGCGTTGCCCAGGTCCACGTCAACACCAGCGTCTTCTGTCTTCTCCTGCTTTTCGGATTTGTCGGATCGAGCAGCAGGCTTGTGCTTGCCATGCCTGTGCAGGCGACGGTGTGCGGAAGGAGGGGGGGGCTCCAGTGCGTTGCCCAGCTCCACGGCAACACCAGCGCCTTCCGATAAACGGAGAGCTTGTATCAGGGGGGTATTCAAGAACCCCTCGTCCTGCTCGCGATCCCTTGCGTTGTTGAGAGCAGCGTGAGACAGGTGCTCACCCCCCCCCCCCCCCCCCCCCCCCCCCCCCCC
>Ga0208304_10000031_pt1 | contig 89653 bp, 90 predicted proteins | sample ColrivemetaGS713_FD_187603 | JGI IMG/M metagenome (GOLD analysis project Ga0208304, IMG submission 187603) | Estuarine microbial communities from the Columbia River estuary - Flood tide ETM metaG S.713 (SPAdes) (version 2) | ecosystem: Environmental > Aquatic > Marine > Intertidal zone >... | reverse complement strand
AGTTGACAAAGGAACGCAAAAGATCCTTGCAGAGATCGGAGGGCGCCCCAACATTATACGCAACGAAGTTGAGAATCATCTTAACGCCGAGTTCCTACGTGTCCCAGATCAAAAAAAGAGCGACTACCAAGGTCCATTGCATACGACAGCATTTGCAAGAGTTGTGCAGCGTTCAGTAACCAACTTTATGTTTGCTGGTCGTGCAGAAGTTACGCCAATCGGTTTGCTACTTAGTATCCTCAGTGAGGAGAACAGTCACGCATATTACTTTTTGAAGAAGAACAGCATTAGCAAAGACAAGCTGGTTCAGTATCTACGCAAGCACGATGGAGAAGCCGGCACCGTTCCAGAAGATACATTCCTAGATGAGTTTTGTGTGAACCTCAACAAGTCATCGCGTGAAGGTTTGATTGACCCTGTGATTGGACGTGAGGACGAGATCAACGACACTATTGAAGTGTTGGCTCGGCGCAAGAAAAATAACATTGTTTACGTTGGGCATCCTGGCGTAGGTAAGACATGCTTGGCTGAAGGTCTAGCACGTAAAATTGAAAACGGTGAAGTGCCTAAGGCACTTGCTGCGAAGGAAGTATACAGTCTTGACATTGGCGCGCTTGTTGCTGGCACAAAGTACAGGGGCGACTTTGAGGAAAGGCTGAAGGGTGTGTTGAAGGAGATTGAGAAGAAAGGTAACGTGATTCTCTTTATTGATGAGATACATATGATTATGGGCGCGGGCGCAACCTCAAGCGGCAGCATGGATGCAGGTAACCTGCTAAAGCCGTTGCTGGCTAAGGGTACGTTGCGTTGTATTGGTGCGACAACCTTCGATGAGTTTGAGACACACTTTGAAAAAGACAAGGCACTGAAGCGCCGCTTCCAAAAGTATGAGATCACTGAGCCTAGCGTTCCCAACACGAAGCGCATCCTGCGCGGCCTTGCAAAACACTATGCCAAGTTCCACGGTGTTACATACGACCTTGATGCACTTGACTATGCTGTAGATTTCTCTGTGCGTTATTTGAAGAACAAGTATCTGCCAGACAAGTCGATTGACATTATGGATGCTGCTGGCGCGAGGGCAAAGCTAGACGAAGTGGAAGGTGTTGACCTCGATAGGATTATTGCTGCGGTATCGAAGATGGCTAAGATTCCTATTAGCATGATCGACATAAAAGAGAACGATGCTATTGGTAATTTGGATTCCAAGATCAAGGATAATGTATACGGTCAGGACAAAGCTATTGACACGCTAGTTGAGGCTATTGTTATTTCCAAGTCAGGTCTACGTGACACCAACAAGCCCATCGGCTCATACCTTGCTGTAGGACCGACTGGTGTTGGTAAAACATATTTGGCTAAACAGCTTGCGCTGGCATTGGGTACGAAGCTTGTGCGTTTTGATATGAGCGAATACCAAGAGAAACATAGCGTCTCAAAATTGATTGGTGCTCCTCCAGGATATGTTGGTCATGGTGAAGGTCAGGCTGGTTCTGGTCAGCTTATTGCTGAGGTTGAGAACAATCCTAATTGCGTATTGCTGCTAGACGAAATCGAGAAGGCTGCTCCTGAGGTCACGCAGGTTCTATTGCAGATCATGGACGACGGTCGTCTCACTTCCTCAACAGGCAAGACAGTTGACTTCACTAACACGATCATTATAATGACTTCCAACCTCGGTGCTGCTGAGTCTGAGAAGCTTGTAATTGGTTTCGGTGCGCAAGAGCGTACTGGTGAAGATGCTAAGGCTATCAAGGACTTCTTCCCACCTGAGTTCCGCAATCGCCTCGACGGTACAATTACCTTTGAGAAGTTGACTATGGCTGAGATGAAGTTGATTGTAAGCAGGCATGTTGACGAGCTGAATGAGATGCTTGCAGACAAGAAGATTGTTGTTACTTGTTTGGCACGTGCTAGAGACTGGCTTGCTACAAACGGTTATGATCCTAAGATGGGAGCGCGCCCAATGGCTCGCCTCATACAGGAAAAGATCAAGAAGCCGTTGTCAAAAGAGATTCTCTTTGGCGAATTGAAGGAAGGCGGTCGCGCTAGAATCAGCACCTCAGACGGTGAGTTGCAGATTACATACACCGCAGCCAACGCTGCCAAAGCATCGACCACAGTTGAGGAATTGTTAGAGGAAGATGAGACCGATGGCAAACCAGAATAGTCTTTACCCAAAACTTTATATCGCTAGCCCGTTCGGATTCTCGGAGGCGACCCGTTATTTTTACGAGCAGGTTATGCTGCCTATGATTGAAGACATTGGGTACACGATTCTTGATCCGTGGGCATTGGCTCCAAAGGATGAAATTGAGAAAGTTACAGAAATGGCACATGACCTCAACCGTGTAATCGCGTGGAGGGAAATCAATGCTGAGATTGGGCGCAGGAACACTGAAGCCATCAACACAGCAGATGCTATGATAGCGGTACTGGATGGGACTGATCCTGACAGTGGTACGTGTGGTGAGATTGGTTATGCAGCGGCTCAAGGCAAACGCATCCTCGGCTACCGCGGAGATTTCCGCCAAGCTGGTGACAACGAAGGTGGTCTCGTCAATTTACAAATCGAACACTTCATTCGCATGACCGGCGGACAGATTGTAACTGATATGGTTGATTTACGGGAAGTTGCTACCCAAATGTTTGTTTATCTCGATAAAGAACTAGGATATAATAAAAAGAGAAGGGAGTGGGAGAAAGCCGCCGGCTGGTCTCCACACTACATGCCCTCTCCAGAATAAGTTCCTCCATCATTAACCCCGACTAGCTCGGGGTTCCTTTTGTCTTATACTTCTGTGGTCTTTGATAAATAATAGAAGTAACATAGATAGGAGTTAGTGATGGCTAACATTGTAGAAGAAAACCTTGTTGTAAAGGTATCCCAGCTAGTAAAGGACAGCGGAACCGCTGCACCAAAATTTACACCAGAAATAGTCGAAGCCTTAGAACAGGTTGTATCCGAGCTTGTAGGCGGGGGTTGCGTCGTAGAGGTAATGAAAGATGAATGACATGAGAAAGTTAATGGAAAAAGTTAACAAAATTAATGAAGGTCCCAAACCTCAGTATGTGGAGCCTAAAGAAGGGCGCATGTACAATCCAGTAACATATAAGATTGCAACTATGAAGGCAGACGGCACTTGTACAGGTTGTGGCCGCATCTTAGAGAAACACGTCGACTATCTTGGAAAGGATGGCGGCTACGAGGGCAAACCATGGAGGCTTTGCGAGCCTTGTGTGTTAGCCATCCAAAGCATTTAGAGGTAATGAAAGATGAATGACATGAGAAAGTTAATGGAGACTCTAGGTAAGATTGAAGAGGGTTACGAGACCAAACGCAAAACCCCAAATCAAATTGCAAAGAGCATTTTGAACCAATACAAGTTCAACAACACAATGGCCTTTTCAGACGCAGTTAGTGGCGGGCGCAGATACAAACTAATCGGCATTCGTAAAAAAGACGCTGCCCCCAGCTATTACAGCAACGGAGCGTACACTATTGGCCCTGTACCAACAGCAGCCGAACAGAAAAAGATCGGCGCAAAAATTAAAGCTGCCATTGAGGCTGCTGGTTGGGATGTTGAAAGTTTTTCGTTTATAGAAAAGGAAATCATTACCCGAGTTCGTACCCCAGTAACAGAGGGAATGGAGACCATCGAACAGCTTAACGAAGTTAGTGATTTCGATAGTGAGGCGTTAGATGAGTTAGTTAGGCGTTTTGCAGAGATGTGTGCGTCTTTCGGTATTTCAACCAACTCAACGAAGGCTAGGGATTTAATGAATGTAGTTCTTGCCCGCGCTGAAGATGTCGAACCTATTAAGAGGCTGGTGTAGTGAAATGGAAGAAGGCCGCTGATTATTCAACCCTTCGCGAGGACTTTGAGGTTTTTTATGCGGGGTTTGATTACGGATTCAATTCTAGCGCAAGTGGAGGCGCAGGCGAAGTATCTGAAGCTGAAGAAGCCTACCGCAAATGGAAAAAGACTGGCGACTTAGGTTAAGGAGAATTTATGAATGACATGAGAAAGTTGATGGAGGCGATTGCACAAATTGAAGAACAACGTGATCCTAAAGAATGGGCACAAATAATTTTAGATAAGTTTGTAGAGGACGAGTTCACTGTAAACTATATTAGACAAGAGGGCTTTGAAGAATGTCTTAGTTTAGCGTTTGGCGGCGAACTTGGAGACGAGGGATATAGCGGCGAACCGACAGGATATTATGCGTTGGAGGAATCGGACCAAAAGAAAATCGAAAGATGGGTTAAAAGCCAGCTTCGTAAAGGGGCGAAGATTGATCCTGATGTTGCTGATTCGAGAGGACACATTGGCGGATCAAGACGAGGATAAGTTATGAATGACATGAGAAAGTTAATTGAAGCTATCGAATCCAACGAGCAAGAGTTAGATGAAGCTGTTGGCCAGGTTGTATATGTTGTTGCGCGCAATTATGATTATGAAGGCAGCGAGGTTCTCGGCGCGTTTATTTCTATGGAAGATGCAGTCGCAGCAATTAATGTATTGGATAGCCATCACGGATCTGGAGATTATTTAGGACTAGGTCATTTTGGTGCTGGAGATAGTTATACTGTTCATACGCTTTCGGTTGGTGATCAAAATGAAGATCACCCAGAAACACACTTCGATAAAAAATCAGATTTAGGATTAGGATAAGTTATGAATTCAGCAGCAAGAAAAACAATACTGATGATGACCAACACTGGTCTCAATCATAACCTCACTGGTGATGCTATTCGCGCCGACAGTTATTACGGCATGACGGATGGTATTCACACTGTGCAGGTTGTGTATAGCAATTTCACTGGAAGCTTTGGTATCCAAGGAACGCTTGCTACTGATCCAACTGAGACTGATTGGTTTGATATCAACTTGAATACAAGGGCTAATACTAGCGCAATGGATCCTATGATCTCATTCCCTGTTAACGTGTTATCTCCAACAGGCGATACTGGTGACACTGGTACGCAAGCATTTACGTTTGTTGGCAACTTCGTATACCTACGCGCAATACTAGACCGTAGCTATATCCCAGAGCCAAGCAACCTAGATACAAGAACAGCACTTGGTCACATAGATCGTGTGCTATTGAGTTTATAAGGAAAATAAAAATGAACGACATGAGAAAGTTGATGGAAGAGATTGCAGCACTCAGTGAAGAAACAACGGAAGAAGGCATTACAGGCAGACCAGCAACAAATATTGTTCGTAAGGCGCTTGGTAAGGTTCCATATGTTGAGGGCGCCGATGCGGTAGTCCACTTAACTGTCGATCAGCTTATTATGAAAATGGAATTAGGTATGAAGGCTCGTAATAGCAATGACCCAGAGTTCCTACAAAAGCTTATGGGTGATGCCCGCAAGGAATTAATAGACTTGCAGAAATGGTTGCGTAAAAAATAAGAGTGACCCACTAGATCTGAAGGAAAAATAAAAATGAACGACATGAGAAAATTGATGGAGACCATCGAACGGATTAACGAAATCGGCGCGGGAGGATTAGCTGGACTAGAAATGCGCGCCGATGAGATTAAGGCTGCACAAGGCGTTGTTGGAGATATTATTAATCTATTAAACCAAACAGATGATAATGAAGAAGTAGTAGGAGCCTTACAGCAATTTGCAAAATTTCCTGGGGCTCCTGAGAATTTTATAGATTTATTAAGAGACGCTATGCGTGTTTATGTTCGTGCTTTTAAAGATGATCCTTATGTAAAAAGATTAAGTATCATACGTAATATGTTACAACACGGTGTTGTTCCAATGGAAGAAGGCATTATAGGTAGGGCAGCAACAGACATTGGTCGTAAACTAGTTAATAAGGTACCGTATGCTGAAGGCATAGAGCATATGGTCAGAATATCCGTTGAAAGTGTTATTATGAGATTGGAAATAGGTCTACAGTCCCGCAACAGTAATGATCCGGAATTCCTACAAAAGCTTATGGGTGATGCCCGCAAAGAATTAATCGAGTTGCAAAAATGGATGCGTAAACATAAGAGTGATCCACTAGGTCTGAAGGACTAAATAACATGGCACGAATTAGAGCAGGTAATACATTAGCGAATCAATACGCACCACCGTTTGTGGTGTCTGATAGTGTGTCTACAAACTGGCACCTACGCTGGAGTGATAATCTAAAAGCATTTGAAGCGTATGATCCAGATGAAAATGCTAACATCAACGCTGGATTCGATAGTATTGAGGTTTATGGTCCATTAGTTGGTACTGGTGGTCAAAGCTTTATTCTTCCGTGGGCAGTGGCTACAAAACAATCGCTAATTATTACTATAAACGGTGTTAAGCAAGATCAAGCTGCTTATAGTTTAGGAACTGTCACTGATTCGACCACACAGGTTATTATGGCTTCGGCTGTCAATTCTCCGGACGAAATTGAATTTGTTGGTTTACAAGCAAGCAACCCAACTGACATTAAAGTATATACGGCTGTAGGTGACAACTCACAGATGACATGGACATTGCCTTGGGTAACCCCTAGTGCTGCCGCCCTAATTGTAACACTTGATGGTGTTAAACAAAGTGTAAACTCTTATATCATAACACCAGTAGGATTAGCGACTGACATAACCTTCACAGGAACCCCGGGTCTTGGTGTTGCTATTGAAGTTGTGGGTATTATTGATACAGGCGAAACACCAGCAAGCCCAGTTAACATGATTAACCTGTATACGGGACCTGGCAGCGCAAGTGTGTACAAAGAAAAAGTAACATCGGGTGCAACGCAAATATTTAACATGCGAAGTCTTTCTGAAGGGACAGGAGTCACACTAACTGAAGGACCAACAAGCATTACAATAAGTGCTGCTTCTAAGACATTTTCTAACTTAGGTTCTGGTCGTACATTGATGGTCGATCCCAATGCTGATCCTATAGAATTTTATGCCGTAACTGGTTCAGGTCGAATTGAAATTTCTAATCCTGCATTAACAGGCGACACTCTTACTTTTTCATATAACCACGGATACAAGCAAGACGGAGCAGCAACAGTTAATGCTAGTCCCACTGACCGCGTCGTCGGTGTAACAAACGCCGGTTCCGCTGTTACTGTTAACTTAGCAGCCATTGGTAACATGACTGCTGGTGACTCGATCACAGTAAAGGATGAGGCGGGGGATGCTAACACGTTTAACATCACAATTGAAACTGCAGGAGCCGAAACTATAGACGGTGCTGCTAATTATACGATAAACACTGCATATGGATACGTCACACTTTACAGCGATGGTGCAAACTACTTTGTAATTGCTGCGGGATAATAACTCTCAATGGCCCTAACTAGAATACGCACTGACAACATCCTAGACCGCGAGGTTAAGACGCAAGACCTTGCAGATGCTGCTGTTACGTTTGATAAGATAGCTGGAGCCTCTGGTGGGTTAGCTGGAGATGTTTTAAAAACTGATGGTGCCGGTAATTTGTTTTGGCAACCAGCAACAGGTTCAAGCACAGCACTAACCTCACTAACTGATGTAGATGTTGTAAGTAGACCACCAATAAATGGTGACTCGCTTGTATACAATACGCTCACATTAAAATGGGAACCAGGTAGCCGAGTTCCTAGCAGTCTCGGTCTCAATAGTCTCATTGACGTCTCATTTGCATATCCTCTTGTCCAAGATCAATTCTTACGTTACTCTGGCACGGGCTGGGTTAACAGTAAAGTATCAGCAGCCTATGTGCAAGGGCTTGCAGCCGTAGGTCTTACAGGGCTACTAAACTCTCTCACTGATGTTAACGTCACTGGAGCTACTGTCGGTCAACGATTAGGATTCGATGGTGTACAATGGCGCGCGTATGATGCCGCAGAATTTGGTAGTATAGATCAACTTACTGATGTTGACACAAGCACCACAGCCCCGGTTGGCGGTGATGCCCTTGTATGGAATGGTACAACGAATCAATGGGAGCCACTCTCAGTTGGTCTTGGTGCCAGCAGCAATACATACGTGGTTGCAGACATAACAGCCCGCAATGCGTTGAGTGCAGCAAGCGGTGATCAATGTTTTGTTCGCACAGGTACTAGCGGTGAATGGGAATTATACCTATGGGATTCAGCTTGGGTACTCATTGCTACTAACGATTCGGCACAGAGTGATGCAAACACAATTGAAGCAGTGGTTTACTTCAACACTGGTTCGCCTGTCCTGCTTGGTAACATTAGTGCTAACTCTCGCGTCACACTAGTCAGTATAGAGGTTATAACGATATTTGACGGTACACCAACACTTACGATTGGTGATGCTGGTGATAATGCACGATTAATTGATGATAATTTACACGACCTAACAGTTGTTGGTACTTATAATGCTACGACAGATTATGTTTATTCCAGCGCGGTTGACACAGACATATACGCATATTTCGCCTTCCCAGGCGCTACGCAGGGTGAAGCAAGGGTGCTCGTGACATACGTCTAAGAAAAACGCAGTGTTAAGATAAATATAAGAAGAAGAAGCATTGAGGACACATGAATGACAACTAAAAATTATGGTTTAGCGGGTATCGGCGCCGACGTACAGCTTGGCAAAGCTGGCGGACGTTTAGTATATAATACAGGCGCATCCGATTTCCGTTTTACAACGGATGGATCAACCCTTGCACATCTGCAAATATTAGATCCAGTAGCAGCAACTGATGCAGCGACAAAGCAATACGTAGACGATAGGTCTGCTGGTTTAGATCCTAAGGAATCGGTTAGAGCAGCAACGACCGGCGTTCTTTCTGGTGCAGCTTACTCTGCTGGTAGCGGAGCAGGTGGTACAGGTCAGTTTACATCTGCACCTGCAGCAATAGATGGTGTAACACTAGCACAGGGTAATCGGGTACTTGTTAAAAATCAATCGACACAGACTCAAAATGGTATCTATGTTGTTACGGCAACAACCACGACGTGGGATAGAGCATCAGATTTTGATGCCAACAACGAAGTAACTGCTGGTGCGTTTACGTTCGTTGAGGAAGGTACAGCGAACCAAAACAGCGGCTGGGTACTACAAGGTCCCGACCCACTAACGCTTAATTCATCTAATCTAGTTTTTGCACTTTTCAGCACATCAACAGACTTGATTGCTGGTAATGGTCTTGTAAAGAATGGCAACGCACTTGACTTAGACTTTAGCGAATTAACAACTGCGACTACTATTGCAACTGCAGACACGCTTATTTTCCAAGATGGTGGAACTACAGAATCACAAATCACGGTTGCTAACTTCTTAGCTGACAGAGATATTGTTACTGCTACAGCGGACGGAATACTTACCCGCACTGCGAACGACACGTATGCTTCCCGCACCCTTACAGCATCAGCTGTGGCTGGTGACGAGGGCATTAGTATAGTAAATGGTGACGGCGTTGCAGGCAATCCAACAATTGGTATTGACATTGTTGGTCAGACAAATCTAACGACAGACGATGTTGATGATGCTGATGAAATATTATTGTATCACTCAGTAGCAGGCGGAACAGAAGGTGTAGGTAACTATGCAGTCACAGCATCCAAGTTAAAGACATACATGAATGCCGGTACTTCTGCCACTAGTATTACAGAGCTTAACACAACCTTAGCAGTAAGTGATAGTGGCACAAACGGTACGTTGACATTTACAGCAGACGGCACGGTTGTACTTACTGTAACTGACACGGTTGCTACATTCCAAAATGGTTTAGATATTACCATGAACACTGGCAGCACGTTAACTGTTACTGACTTGGCTGCTGGTCGTGTTGTATACACATCAACTGGCGGGCTATTAGTTACTGATGCAAGCTATACGTATAACGGCACAACGTGGTCATTGACAGCGGCTGCTAATATTACTGGTGATTTAGACGTTGACAACATTAATATTAATGGCAACGCAGTCACAGTTACAAACACAAACGGTAACCTAGACCTAAGTGCAAATGGCACAGGTGATACAAGGATACTAGATGGTGCGGGCGCAGAGATTGTAGAATTTTTAAACGGTTCTACAGCGGTCAATGGGTTGGCATTCCAGGCAGGTGCAACTGGTGTTGCTCCTTACATTACAACAGGTACTGGTGCTGAAGCTAATATAGATATCGGCTTCTTGATGAATGGCACAGGCGTGTTATCGGTCACAGCAGGTTCAGGCAACTACGAAGATAACGTTACGGCCGACGATGACATTCCGAATAAGCTATATGTTGATAATGCAGTAGCAGCGGGCGTCGGTTTAACTGGTAACGTTGATACTATTACTGAAACAATCTCCCTGGCCGTTCCGGGTACACTCACAATAGGTGCAGCGACAGGTATTCCAGCTAACTGCACGATTCTAAGTACACTAGTAGATATTACAGTAGCAACAGATACAGCGGTTACATTAACGGTCGGTGATACAACAAACGGTGCTGCGAGTTATATGGCAGCAACAGAAAATGATCCAGAGATAATAGGCACTTACATTGCTGATGGGCGTTTGCTTAACGGTGGCACTGCTAGACAAGCTAATGCTACAGTTGGTGGTGTAGATGGTACAACTGGTACCGCAACTATAATTATTACGTTTAGACACGCATAATAGAATTTCTTAGGACCGACACATCTTTGATGTGCTAAGAGGTAGAGAGCCCCGATTCTCCCGACGGGGCTTTCTTTTTGTCTTTATTTCCTGAGACATTGATAAATACAAATAGCAAGGACAACTGAGGAGAAGTAGCATGGCATGTGAGAAGTGCGGTGCAGAGAACGGACAGGTAGACGAATCCTATCACGTTCACAAACACCTAGAAGCCAAGTATAAGAAGTACTGGAGACCGATAGCCGCCTATGTTTATTTGACTATCTGTTTGTTTGATTTTATGGGTATGCCTATTTATACAGCATACAATAATAGCAATATAGACACAGCAGCACTAGCAGAGATACGGTTGTTTGAGGATCCAGAAGTTAGGAAGGTAGCATTAGCGCAATTGAATTTAGGTAAGAAAGAATGGCATCCAATTACATTAGAAGGCGGGGCCTTGTTTCATCTCAGCTTTGGTGCTATAATAGGTATATCTGCGTTTAGTCGCGGACAAGAAAAGAAAGCTGCTATACAGCGAGGATAATAGAATGAATGATATGAGAAAATTGATGGAAACCGCATCAGCACTTGACTACGATAGCGATGTTATCGATAAAATAAACTCTCGTGACCGTCTTTGGGCAGTTGAGACTCGTTGGCGCTATGAGGATAGATGGGAAGGGATTAAATCAGGGCTTCATTCTGAAGAAGAAGCCCAAGCAGTATTGAAATATCACCTAAAGAAATGGTTTGATAATGTTGACAAACACATTGAGGATTATTATTCCATAACTGGCGGTGCTACGGGGAACGATGCGAGTATCACAAGAAAACTTTCGAATCCAAATTACTACCAATGTTGGATATATGACCCGGGTGCTGTCTGGTGGCGTGGGTTTCAGCAGGGCGAAGATCTCGCCCCTAATTTACGTAAAGTTTTAGATAGGGAATATCGAATCACAAATAACGACATTTAAGGATTAGAGCAATGAATGATATGAGAAAACTAGTGGAGTCTTTAGAGGCTATTGAAGAAGGCATAAACGCAAGACCAGATGAGATTGCTGAGGAGCTTGGTCATATTAAAGATCAGATAAAGGATCTCCTAGAAGAAGCCCGCTATATAGTAGAGCATGTTGGTGGTCAAATTGAAGCGAGAGCAACATCTTATTGGCTTCCGCACATTGCAATGGCATTGGATAGTGATCATGGTTATTTGGGTGGTAGCATGGCTACTATGCAAAGCACGATTGATGAAATCCTCGAACAAGAAGATGATGAAGATTATCACAAAGACGACATCTAATAATGCGTTTATTTGAGTTAGCAAACAACCAACCTAAGCACAGGACCGCCGTGTTTACGTTTGGTCGCTGCAATCCGCCAACGATTGGACATGAGAAGCTTGTGCAGACAGTACAGAATGTTGCACAGGCTAATGACGCTGATTCATTTATTTTTCTCTCACAAACACAGAAGAAGCCAAAGGATCCTTTGTCTTGGCAAGACAAGCTAAAAATATTTAAGATGATGTTCCCATCTGCAAACGTTTGGGAAGACCCTGCCATAAAGACACCCTTCCAAGCATTAGGTGAACTAGCTGAAGATTATAAGAATATTATTCTTGTTGTGGGTGATGACCGAGCAGAGCAGTTTGCTTTGGGCATGGGCAAGTATGCAAAAGAGTGGGACGTGGAGAATTTCTCTGTTGTCTCGGCTGGTGGTCGCGACCCTAACGCTGAAGGTGTTGAAGGTATGTCAGCATCCAAAGCAAGGTCATACGTTGCAGCTGGAGACTTCCCTAACTTCGCTTCATCTTTACCCAATACAATTTCCACAAAACAAAAGAAAGCTATCTTTCAACTCCTAACTAAATCTATGTAATGTCTTGACAAATCCTCATAAGTATAGTACAATAGTGTACTTAGGAGGTAACAATGACAACAACTACACCAGCAACACCCCAAGCCCACATCCGGCATTACTCTCAGGATGACGTTAATCGTCTAAAACAACTAGTGACAGACGGTTGCACTATCATGCAAGAGACTAAGGACTTGAATGACGGCTTGAGTGATACGATCAAGGCAATTGCAGAAGAGATGCAAATTTCACCTTCCGTACTAAAGAAGGTAATTAGGGTTGCCTTCAAGCGTAGTCGCGATGAAGAGCGCACGAAGTTTGAAGAACTAGAAGATATCCTAGACACGCTTGGTCTATAAAGATGACTCACTTTATCCGAGACGTCTGGTCATTCTGGAAGGAAACTTGGCGCCTCGATAAAGTATTATTCTTTGCAGAGGCTATAGGCACATTCTGCGGCATGACTGCGGCAGCAACGATGGGACTGCAAACGCCCAACCCTGACCTACCAGTCATCTATGCATTTTATCTTGCAAGTGGCATGCTTTTAGCGTATACTAGTTATATACGTCGAGCATCTTGGATGGTAGTCCTCATGTCGTTTTATGTGCTGACAACAATTATTGGAATAGGAAAACTCTTTTAATGTATGTAGACGCGCTATTTTCAAAAAAGCAATCACAAGTAAAAGTGGTAGAACGTGTAGATGGTAAACGCATCTACAAAGACTATCCCGCCATATACGAATTCTATGCAGAAGATCCTAAGGGTCGTTTCAAAGGTTTGCATGGCGAATCCCTAACTAAATTTTCATGCGGTTCTGATGCGGACTTCCGAAAGACAAAGCGCATGAACAGCAACAAAAACCTTTTTGAGTCAGATGTAAAGCCCGTTAACAAGGTGTTAGAGAAGTATTATCAGCACACAAACCCTGCTGAGATGCACGTGGCCTTCTTCGATATTGAGACAGACTTCGACCGAGAGACAGGCTATAGCTCGCCTGAGGATGCCAGTAACGCTATCTTATCCGTGGCTGTTCATCTACAGTGGCTTGGTCAAACAGTTTGCTTGGCTGTGCCTCCCAAGGGTATGGACATGGAAGAGGCAAAGAAGATTGCTGACCGTGTTGGTAACACCATCATGTATTATGAGGAAGCCCATATGCTAGATGCGTTCCTCACACTAATTGAAGACGCTGATGTGTTGAGTGGTTGGTATAGTGAAGGATTTGATATCCCATACACCGTCAATCGCATTACGCGGATACTTGGTAAGGCTGAGACACGCAGGATGTGCTTGTGGAATGAACTGCCTGAGATGCGCATGGTGGCGCGCGGCGGTAAAGAATCACCCACGTATGACTTGGTCGGTCGTGTTCACCTTGACTACTTGCAGCTATACAAAAAGTTTATTTACGAGCAGCGTCCAAGCTGGTCACTAGACGCAATTGCGGAACACGAACTGGGCGACTGTAAGGTGCCTTATGACGGTACACTAGACGCACTGTATAACAAGGACTTTGAGAAGTTCCTACGATACAACATACAAGATACAGAACTGCTAGACAAGCTAGACAAAAAGTTGCAGTATATTGATTTGGCATGTAGCATTGCACACGGTAATTCGGTTGTCATCAAGGCAGCGATGGGCGCGGTAGCAGTTACAGAACAAGCGATTATTATAGAAGCGCATAACAGGAATGTAATGGTGCCAGATCGTGTGCGTGTTGGTGAAGATGATTTGCCAGCTGCGGGCGGATGGGTCCAGACCCCGAAAAAGGGATTGCACCGCTGGGTCGGTTCATCTGACTTGAACTCACTATACCCCTCAGTGTTACGCGCACTGAACATGAGTCCCGAGACCATTGTTGGTCAGGTTCGGCATGATGGCACTGACAAAGCTATACGAGATTTTATTGAGGCTGCGAAACGTAATTCATTTACGGAGTGGTGGAATGACCGCTTTAATACGTTGGAGATGGAACACTTCTTCAACAACGATAACGTGGAGCGTCTCACGCTAGACATGGCAGACGGGTCGTCGTGTGAGGTCACTGGTGCTGAATTGCGCAAGCTAGTTTTTGAAAGTGGCAACCCATGGTGTATCTCAGCGAACGGTACGATCTTCCGCACAGACGTGGACGGCGTGATTCCTGGCTTGTTAGGTCGCTGGTATGCAGAGCGTAAAAAGCTACAAGCGATCAAGCGTGACTATGATGCGCTACAGGAAGGCGTACACGTTGACATACGCGCTGACGTTGCAAGCGACATTACGGAAAACTTAGAGCGCAAGCGTGAAGCTGGTGAGGTGTCGATTGTTAATGCGTTGGATCAGAATCAGGTGTTCAGTGTTGCGGCATTGAAGAAAAAGGCTGAGAGTAAGAATCCCGAAGACCTATATGCGTATATGCTCTCACACAACCTTGTGTTTGACAAGCAGGGTTTGGTTCACTATGCAGATAAAGCGCAACTGAAAAAGATCATTGGCTTCTGGGATAAGAGGCAGTTGGTCAAAAAGATTAGCTTGAACTCATTGTATGGTGGGTTGTTGAATGAGCATTGTAGGTTTTACGATCACAGGTTAGGTCAAAGCACAACGCTAACTGGTCGTACAATTGCACGACACATGTCTGCTAAGACGAATGAGATCATTGATAATGTTTACGATCATACAGGGCGGTCTGTTTTGTACGGTGATACTGACTCAGTTTATTTTTCGGCGTATCCTATATTGAAGGATGAAATTGAAGCTGGCGAAATTGTTTGGAATAAAGAGAGTGTGGTTGAGCTTTACGATGTAATTGGTGAGCAGGTATCAGATTCATTCCCGCAGTTCCTCAGTGAGGCACTTAACGTCCCGCAGAACAGAGGCAACGTTATGAAGTCGGGTCGGGAAATTGTAGCTGAGACTGCACTGTTTGTTACAAAGAAACGCTATGCTGCATTGGTATATGATGAAGAAGGTAACAGACGAGACGTAGACGGCAAGGATGGTAAGCTAAAGATTACTGGACTTGATCTGCGCAGGTCAGACACACCTGTCATTGTGCAAACATTTTTGACTGAGGTGCTGAAAGATGTGCTTGCGCTTGTTGACGAAGAGACAATTATTGAGAAAGTGCGCAAGTTCAAACAGCAGTTTAGTGAGCTTCATCCTTGGGAACAGGGGTCGCCGACGGCAGTAAATAATCTTACACGCTACACAGATGCGCTGGAGAAGTCCTTAGAGAACAAGTTTACGGAATTCAAAAAGCTATCTAAAACTGTAGCTAACACAGAGAAATTGTCGATTCCAGGTCATGTTATGGCAAGCATAAATTGGAATAGGCTGCGGGCTGTGCATAACGACTTGCACACCGTAAAGATAGTTGACGGACATAAGGTGAACGTGTGTTGGTTGAAAGATGGCAACGACATGAGAATGTCATCTGTTGCGTATCCTGTAGAGGAACCTCATCTTCCTGACTGGTTCATCAATTTACCTTTTGACACAGACAGCATGATGCGGTCTAACGTAGATAAAAAGGTAGAAAATCTTCTTGGTGTGTTGGGTTGGGATTTGTCTAGAACAACACCCTCAGCCGCACACATGGAAACTTTGTTTGACTTTTCCTAGAAAGTATGCTATAATTAATCGTAATTGCAACAGGAGTATTTATGCTATCGGAAGTATTGACTGATATCCTTGACCATACACATGGCTTAGGATTTATTGAAGTGTTAAAGATCACAAAGGATGCAGCCAACAAGACAAAGTTGGAAGCAATGCATCACATGCGAGCGGTCGTTATGTATGGCGAACTAAAGACGCCACTAAGTGAGATCACTGACACAATTGGCCTATCTCGGATGGCGGTGCTACAAGGCTACTTGAAGTTCCCACCGTTCACCGCAGATAAAGCAACCATCGAAATCATCTCACAACAGAGAGCCGGTGTAGATACGCCTACAGAAATCCAATTCACCTCACCCGACGGACACGAAGCAAATTATCGTTTCATGCACAAGGATGCGGTAGACAGTGAGATCAAGGTGCCTACATTCAAAGGTGCAACATGGGATGTAACTGTGGTGCCTACGGCTGAGAATTTGAAGGAGCTATCTTATTTCAATGGTGTGCTTGGCGCGTATGAGCCTACATTCCTTGCAAAGACAGATGGCACCGAGCTTAATCTTTACATTGGTAGTGGTCCTACTGACCGCGCTACTGTGCCGTTTGCTAAGGGTGTGTCAGGTTCATTAGCTGGTAAGTTTAGTTTCCCGCTAATTGAGACGCTGGCTATCCTCAAGCTTGCTGCAAAGGCTGATAACTGTACGATGAGTTTTAGCGACAAAGGTGTGTTGCGTATTCTCTTGTCAACAGCCGTTTGTAACTACGAGTTTATTATACCAGCGAAGATGTAATGGAAGTTATAGATAAATTTGAAGGTGACTTTGCATTTTTATCTAACTTCTATCCGGCTGAAATAATATACAAAGGGATATGCTATCCCACGGTAGAACATGCATATCAAGCGGCAAAATCAGATGATCCGTCGGTGCGCCGTTTGATGGCACATCACAGTAATCCTGCGTTAGCTAAAAAGGCTGGCAAAGTTATAAGACTGCGCGAAGACTGGGAAGATGCAAAACTGGGTATTATGAAGGAACTCGTCGCACAAAAGTTTCAAAACCCCGAACTGCGCGCAATGTTAGATTTAACAGCAGGTTACGAATTGGTTGAAGGTAATTGGTGGGGCGATACCTACTGGGGTGTTTGCCGTGGCGAAGGTCTCAATTACCTTGGAAATATATTAATGCAGATTAGAGACATAAAAGGAAACGACAATGAGAACAGTTAATGTAAATTTACTTGGCATTGGAAGAACAGCTGGACAATGTCAAACACAAAATACCTCGCATAAGGATACCGAATGAAAGATTTATCAAAATTCAATCAAGACTACGCAACGTTCTTGCCTGCGGTCAGTGGATTTTACACAGAAATTTTAGGTAGAACCAAACACATAGACGGGTATGTTCCTGAGGGACGTGTGCCAGCAGGCTTTGAGAATGGACTAGAGGGAATGAACTTTCTTGATCCAGATCAAGGATACTTCTTTTACGACAAGTGTCTTTACTCCGCTGGTCATGCGTATATGGACCTCGATCAAACAGACAGACTAGAATGGATGATCCAGCATCGCGACCCGCGTGTTATGTGTCTTGGTGATTCGGGCGGATTCCAAATTGGTAAGGGCGTTATCAAATTTGACTGGGAACGCTTTTACGAGAAGCCCGGTGATCTCGGTTATAAAGGCAAGGCAGATAAAGTTCGGCAAGAGATCCTAACGTGGCTAGAGCACACAGCAGAGTGGTCAATGATCTTAGACGTTCCGTCTTGGGCAACTACACGACCAGAGACAGGGCTGAAGAATTTTGAGGATTGCTTGAAGGCAACGCTACACAACAATGATTATTTTGTAGAACACCGCGAAGGCAAGACTAAGTTCCTCAATGTGCTACAGGGTGTTCATCAGGAAGACGCTGACACATGGTATGAGGCGGTCAAAGACTATCCGTTTGAAGGCTGGGCAATGGGCGGTAATACTTTGCGAGATGTGTCCATGTGTTTGCGCAGACTTATTATTATGCGTGACGAAGGCAAGCTTGAAGGCAAGGACTGGATGCACTTTTTGGGCACCTCACGTTTAGACTGGACAGTTATGTTGACAGCGTTGCAGCGTCAGTTACGCAAGCATTGTAACCCCAACCTCACAGTCAGTTTCGATTGTGCTAGTCCTTTTATTGCTACTGCTAACGGTCTTGTATACTCTCAAAACGTATTGACTAACGATAGGTTTAGTTATATAATGGAAGGTTGCTTTGATGATAAATCATTAAAAGGCAGCACGATCCCGTTCCCGTTTGAGAGTGAGATCGGTAAGCGTCTTGTAGCTGGCGACATTTGCACACTAGGTCCAGGTGACTTGAACAAGCGTGGTGATGTTGGTAAGACAAGCTGGGATAGTTTTAGTTACACTATGCTAATGGCGCACAATGTTTACGCACATATACGGGCGGTACAGCGGTCAAACGCACTTGCAGACATTGAGTCAATTGAGTGTAACCCAGATTATTTGATGTGGCGTAAAGTAAAACGCAAAGACAAGTCTGCGGAACTTTCAAAATGGGTTCCACGTAACTTGCTTTACTTTAATAATTTTGTCGAGCGTCTATTTGATTCTCACAAGCCAATGACCATGATCGAAGAAGCTGGACCATTCTTACAAGACTTTAACAACAACCGAATTGAAGATGGTCATTCACCTCTGTTTAGGGACTTGTTCTCAGAAGAGGCTAGTGAGGCTGACGATACAACGTATGATCGAGAGGATGATTCGTTGGATGGACTAGAAGAATTTATACGAAAGGAGACATAATGGATATCGAAAAGAAAATGCACCTAGAGATTAGTGGGTGGCAGGACTACGTAAAACTGGTTCGCACAAAGGCAACCGAAAAGTTTGAGAAAGGTATTCTCGACATTGGTATGGGAACGCACACCACATATTTCATCTTCACTTGCTATATGAATAGTGTGGAGCCGGAAGAGTGTGCTAAGATTTTGATGGACAAATTTCCCGAGGTCGAGTGATGGAACGCACATACGCAAACAGCAACGGCCCCACAACGCAAGCGACTTTCTTCTATGGCATCGAAGTAGAGAAGACACCTGCCTATGGTTTCCCTACGTTGTTTGTGGTTGGATTACAACCAGTGGATCTTGTTTTACAGATGGCGCGCGCGAAAGCACAGCCGGAATGGGATAAGGGTAAGATCAAACACATTTATCTTGGAGCTAACCATAGCTTCAACCAAGATGAAGAATGGGCAACGCTGATTGATGCATTGTTACATGAGGGTTTTTGGGTAACGTTAGATTATCCTAGCCGTGTTCATAATTTTGTGATGCGCATACTCAATCAAGAAATGCGCCACAGTTGTTTTATTCCCATGATTTCTATTGAGATGCCAAACATTGAGGCGTTTAGTTATAATGCTGTGATAAAGATTGATGATCAAGATATGGATTATTCCAACCCTGGTGTTTGGTGTCATCGTATACACAACTTAATGTCAGATGAAGCCTTTACTCATTGGAACGCATACAAAGATGATAAGTTAGCAAAATAGATGTATAAAATTCTTTATTGGCCAGATCAAAGGTTGCGGGACGTTGCTGATGAGGTGACGGATTTTGCTGCGGCTGAGGACATTATAGCGCGAATGTTTGAGACAATGTACGCTGACAAAGGTATCGGTCTTGCTGCTACGCAGGTCGGTATTCCCTTACGCATCTTTGTTATGGATACGGGATTAGATAAAATTGCGTTTATAAACCCAAAGATAATTGAACGTAATGGTACGATAACTCAGATGGAAGGTTGTCTTAGTTTCCCTGGTATTTTTGTGCCAATTGAACGAGCTGAATCAATAACTGTTCAATATCAGCTATTGACATGTGAAACAATAGAGCGTATACTGTATGGTACAGAAGCACAATGTGTACAGCATGAGATAGATCATCTTAATGGAATTGTCTTTTTTGATTATCTCAAAACAACTAAGCGCATGATGGCTGAAAACAAATTACGCAAAAAGTTAAAGGCATTAAAGAAATGATTTTTAAGCGGGTATCGAAACAAAAAATCCGGGGCCAACGGTTTGATAAATTATTAGAGTGGCGGAGGACTTTTATAATTTGGCCGCGCCCTCTTGTACATTGGGGGCTGGCCAGTGAAGACTCATCAATAGAATGGGCGGTATTTCAGTTTGTAATGAAACGCAATACAAAATATGGTGTTGCCAAAGGCAATTATATTTCAACGCCATGGCCTTGGCGCAAGATATTTGAGTGGAGAATGGACGCCGAGTATACAACCGATAAACATCTTTTCCATGAACGACTAAAAGGTGGATCTGGGTCTTCTAACGATGATATGGAAGAAACTTCCCAGGTCATGTCTCATGTTGGAACTAGACCAATCAACGCTATCGCTGGTTCTACTTGGATTGATACAACAACAGGTGATACATACATTTATGATGGCTACACATGGATTCGGCAACTATCTTATAAGCAACAAGCAACCGCGAATAAAATGATCGCTGCTATCAAACAGAAACACGCACAAAGGAGACCTAATGCGAGTACAAAATAAAAAGTTTATTTGGGTAACATTCCAGTGTGAGGGCATACATAAATATCCGGACGCCCCCGAAGGTGTAGAATTTTTGCGTTATCCGCACAGGCACATGTTCCATTTCAAGGTTGAGCTGGAAGTATTCCATGATGATAGAGATGTGGAATTCATTTTGTTCAAGCGCGAGCTAGAAACATTGTATAGAGAGAGTACATTGCAGCTAGATAATAAGAGTTGCGAAATGATGGCTGAGGATTTGAACGAATACATAAGCCGCGTTTGGCCAGGTCGTGATCTCATTATTACAGTGAGCGAAGATGGTGAGAATGGCTGTACGTGTTACTATGCTAAAGACGAAGAAAAAATCCCACGCTTATATGAGAAATAAATTATGAAAGTATATGTGATAGACCTTGAGTCCGTACCAACGCGATACACTTGCGAGTGGAAAGGACATATCCCTGCACTTCTAAGCGAAGCTGCTACCCATAGGGATAGACTCGACGTAGAGATTGTAAATATCTCCGGCGGAGAAGAACAGTTGAAGGCCACGCCAGGCGCCTTCCTGAACTTTGCGCAAACCAACGTGTATAAGAATAATCAACTCACGCAGGTTGCAAAGCTATTCTCCGAGGGCAAGGTCTTGCCTGGCGACCAATTCATTTTTACTGATGCATGGAACCCAGCTATTATACAGCTAAAGTACATGAGCCAGTTGCTAGACATTCCGGTTGTTATTCATGCGCTATGGCATGCTGGCAGTTACGATCCGCAAGACTTTTTAGGTCGTCTTATAAAGGACAAACGCTGGACTAATAATTTTGAGAAATCAATTTGGCATGCTGTAGACTACAATTGGTTTGCAACACAATTCCACATCGACATGTTTTTTGAAAATGTTTTTGGGTGTTTTGGGTTGCAATTAGATGCAGCGGAATGGCAGCGCAAATCGCTACGTACTGGCTGGCCAATGGAGTATATGACAAAGACGTTAGATCATTACAAAGGTCTAAAAAAGCGCAACCTCATATTGTTCCCACATAGGCTTGCCCCAGAGAAGCAACCCGAAATGTTCCGCGATCTTGCAAAGTCTATGCCACAGTACGAATGGATTGTGTGTCAAGACGAAGAGCTGACAAAGAATGAATACCACAAGCTACTAGGTGAAGCAAAAATTGTTTTGTCGTTGAACCTACAAGAGACGCTAGGCATTAGTTGTTTTGAAGGTGCTATTGTTGATGCACACCCGCTAGTCCCTGATAGACTCAGTTACATGGAAATGTATAATGAGCGTTGGAAATATCCTGAGGAGTGGGCAACACCTGAGATGTATCCTAACGGTGGTAAAGAATTGCTTATGGAAAAGATTGAACACTTTATGGAGAACTATGGTCGCTACGTTGATGAGGTTAGTGAACTAGCGAAGCATTTACAGAAAGACTTTTTTGCTGCTGGGCCACTACTTGACAAGGTCCTCGGTCCGGTACCGAAAGGAGACAAGTGAGCGAGCAAGACGAATTTGAGTTTGAGTGGGTAGACAAAAATGGGTCCACTAACTTTGATCCGAATTTTACATATGGGTCAGGCATTTATGCAGTTTCTGGTTTTACCAATTGTTCTACAAGCAATTCTACAATCTCATCGTATTTTTCGTCGTGGTCAGATCCACTTCCCGCAGCACTAGATAAAATAACAAAACACCTAGAAGCGATCAACGACCGTCTTGCATTGTTAGAGGAACTTGACGACAAAGAGCAACACAATATGTTACGAGAAGCATACCGTAAATACAAAATGGTCGAAAGGCTAATTGGAAAGGATAAGACTGATGAGTGATATAGATGATATTTGTGATACTGTTGACAGCTTAGAGCGTGTTGTTGAACGCATGGCTCAAGCCGAAAAACACACAGCAATGGAGCTTGCAAAGTTACAGGATCAGATTTATTATATGTGTGAAATGCTTAGTCTTGCTACTGATCCTGACCGAGCAAAGGATAATGCGCTTCTAAAAGAAGCTTACGACAAATATATGTTTACAGTACATTTGGTACTAGGGAAGGAATAATGGATAAGAAATATATTACTTGGACCGAAGTTGAAACATTGGTTAGCCATTTGTGCGAGCATGTTGAATCTAGCGGATTCAAACCTGACGTTGTATTAGGTATTAGCCGCGGCGGCCTTATACCATCGGTCATGCTTAGTCATTGCTGGGACATTCCTATGATCCCTTTACGTTGGTCTACACGCGATCATCTTTACACAGATGCAGACACAGTGGCTGAAATAATAAAGGAAGTAGAAGATGGTAAGCGGTTGCTGATTGTAGATGATATTTGCGATAGCGGTGTTACGCTAACAGAGCTTAACGATCACTTTGCAAATATGCTACCTAAGATGAGAGACAATATCAAATTTGCAACATTGCATCAACGCGCTGGATCAAAGCTAGTCCCTGACTTTATTGGCGGATATATTACTGACGGAATGTGGATTGTCTATCCTTACGAGGAGTTTTAGGATGGGTTTTTCTTGGCCTGCGTTCTTTGGTTGGGTAGTTACAGCAATATCTGCTGCTGGCGTCATATTCGCAATGTATAGCTTTCTTAGCCCGTTATATAAGACGAAACCAAAAGATAATTCAGGACTTGACAAAAAGCCCAAATAGTAGTATAATAGTAGGATGCCAAACATGAACAAACATAAATATAGCGAGATTTTTACATCTATTCAAGGTGAAGGAGAATACACGGGTACGCCAACAGTATGGCTACGCTGGTTTCTCTGTAACTTACAATGCAGCGGCTTTGGTCAAAAAGTGCCAGAAGACCCCTCAACACACGTTTTGCCTTATGAGGAATTCGATATAAGCAATATAAAGCGGATTGAGGATTTGCCAGTTTGGAGTACAGGTTGTGATTCAAGCTATAGCTGGGCTAAAAAGTACCGCCACTTGTGCCCCGAAGGCACAGCAGAGGAAATTGCTGATAAGCTTGAGGAGCAGTTAGTTAGTATGCACGATAAGCATCCTACGTTCTTTAACGAACACAGCTTGCAGTACACACACTTTTGTATGACGGGTGGCGAGCCGATGATGAAGCGGACGCAAACTGCACAAATAGAATTGATGAATGAATTCCTACGGCGCAATAACGTCCCCATGTTTATTACAGTTGAGACTAATGGCACACAACCGCTTGCAGAAGACATGGCGCAAACTATTATGCAATACGTGTACTCTGGTGGTGAATGGTTTTGGTCGGTGTCGCCCAAGCTACTGTACACAAGCGGCGAGCAACCTGCGAAAGCAATTAAGCCCGAGGTCGTAAAATCGTATCAAGACATAAGCCCTCGCGGTCAGCTAAAATTTGTTGTGAGCAACAGGAAGGAAGCGTGGGATGAGCTTGAGGCAACGGTGAAATTATTTAGAGACGCGGGCGTTGTATGGCCGGTGTGGATCATGCCTGTAGGTGCTACAGTAGAAGCGCAAAGTGACGATGATATGCGGGCAGTGGTCGAAGAAACAATAAGGCGCGGCTATAAGGTGGCGGCGCGAGTACATTGCTATATATGGGGCAACAAAATTGGAACGTAAGGAAAAAGATATGAGTAAGAAAAAGAGATTGCTACCCTTCGGTTGGCTCCCTGGACATTGGGGACTAGCAGGTAAGACACGGGAACGCGCCCAAGCGGAATATGAATTTGCGCAAGGCTATGAGCTAGATGCCATGTTAATAAGAATTGACAATCCCGATGATTCTAGTTTTGCAAAGGCTTTAGTTGAGTTACGACTTAGGTACGGTCTCATCACAGAACAAGAATGTGATTATTCGTTGCATGATTTAACGTATTTTCTTGGCTCCGAAGAAGCCAAACTATCTCTTCTCAAGCTAGATAAGAAATATAATAAGATTGAGGAAGAAGATTACCAGCGCAAGCTTGCAGAGCTTACAATAACAGATGAGAAGTTATTGAAGATGCGTTTGCTGGAACTGGATAAAAAGTACGAGAAGATTACACACGACGAGTTTGAGAAAAAGAAGGCAACGCTCCTTGAAGAGCCGTATGTCCGCATTGCAAAAATTGAGACTGATCCTACAAACCCAGCGTATGGTGGAATTATAATGGATTGGAACAAGGCGTTTGTGCAGCAATTGGAAGACGCTGGCTATGGTCCAGATCCCGATGAGGCGCGTATTGTTGAACAGTGGTTCAATGAACTATGTAGGAATATTGCGACAGAAGCGTTTGACGGCGTCGGTGATTTTAATGAGAAAATGGCTGCGGGTAATGTCCCACACCACAGACGCAATTTACACGATGACGTTATACTAAAGAAGCCAACACAACCAAAACAGGATGATACCAGTGCAGAAGAATAAGTATATCTTAGTAGACGCGATGAATATGTTTCATCGTGCAAAACACGTAGTCCACAATGGGCCCATTGATATGCGCATTGGTATGAGCTTGCATATCACGTTTAATGCTTTACGCAAAGCGTGGCGCGATCTCGGAGGCAATCATGTTGTGTTTTGCTTAGAGGGTCGAAGCTGGCGTAAGACTGCGTGTGAGACATACAAGGCTAATCGACTTGCTGCACAACTAAAGCGTACCAAGCGCGAAGCAGAAGACGATGATTTGTTTTTTGAAGCGTTTAATGATTTTAGCGACTTCTTCTCAAACCAAACTAATTGCACTGTATTACAGTGTCCAATTGGCGAAGCAGATGATCTCATTGCAACGTGGATTGACTTACACCCAGATGAAGATCATGTGATCGTTAGCTCGGACACCGACTTCTATCAGTTGCTTGCAAAAAATGTAGAAATCTACAACGGCATCACAAACAACCTCATTACACTTGAGGGATTCTTTGACGACAAGGGCAAGCCTGTAAAAGATAAAAAGACCGGCCTACCTAAGAAACTGGAAGATCCTGAATGGCTGTTGTTTGAAAAATGTATACGCGGCGACAAGAGCGACAACGTGTTCCCAGCGTATCCAGGTGCAAGGAAGAAGGGTAGCAAGAACAAAACTGGCATGATGGAAGCGTTTGCAGATCGTAATAGCGGTAGCTTTGATTGGAATAATTTTATGCTACAGACATGGGAAGACCACGAAGGCAATGTGCATCGTGTGCTAGATCGGTATATGGAAAACGTGTCATTAATTGATTTACATGCCCAGCCTGACGAGGTCAAGGTTGAGTTGATCGAATGTATCCTGCGCGAGGTTGATCGACCAGTAGTGCAGGGTGTTGGTGTTCATTTCCTGCGGTTCTGTGGTAAATGGGATCTTGGTAACATCAGCAAGTATCCAGATGAATTTGCACGGATGCTAAACACACGCTATAAGGGTCACCTTATTGAGCAGACAGAGGAGGTAAGTTAATGGTCGTCTTAAAAGAAATCACTACAAAGAGTTGGTTGGTATTAACAGACGAGGACGGAGAAAACCTCGGTCTACTTAGCCAACACACATCTGGCCGTTATATACTGTTGTCTAAAGCAGGCAAGGTTGAGTTTGCAGATAAGGAAGATATTAGCACATTTTTTGAGGAAGATATTTTCTCGAAAGTGGTGTCTCCCCGTATTATGGATCAAGAAGAATTTTTCATTAATAGCTATCCCGTAGGACACACAAATCCTGTTGGAGCAGATCCTGACAATCTGATCTCAGAATTACCGTTGTACACCAAATCCGCTGCTAGTAAAATTTATCATTGTGCTGGATATTACTGTGTTTTGTTTCCGAAGGGCTGGGTTCTGCGTTATAATCCAAAGTTGGCTACTTTAGGTAAATATGAGTATACAGGGCCCTTTAAAACTGAAATGGAAACGAAATCTCACCTCAGTATGTTAAAGAAAAATGCAAAGCGAAATAAATAATTTTCGGTTGAAGATACGCAACACACTTAGACTAAAACGACCAACGTTGTCTTTTACAGTTGACGAAGCTAAGAAATTAGATAACGATATAATAGCGTTAGAAAAGCGTATAACACAGTTAGAACAGGAAGCCCTAAACTTTGAAACATTGACCGTCGATATTGTCGGGAATGAATTCTAATGTGGGAAACTGATGAGAAAGTTGTTATTTGCCCTAGCGGCTATGTTGAGTTGGACAGGAGTAGGCGCGCACGATCATGATATAGTTGAAATAGCGGCTAAAGTCCTACCATCTGTTACGTATATTGAAGTAGAACGATATATAGAACAACACGCAATAAGCTTGGATAACGACGATGTTGATCAACAGGTTATCAAGCGCCATGTCAACATTTCCCCTATAATTGGTTCTGGTTTTGTCATCGAAGGTAATTTTGTAATCACAAATTACCATGTTATCTCTTACGTGTTAAATCATCCTGAATCTAAAATTTGGGTATACTTCTATAACGAAAACGACGATGTATCTATTAAATATCTTGCCACTGTAGTTGGGTACGATGAAATTACTGATGTGGCTTTGTTATCTATTCCTGGTGAACACCAAGGTGTTGAGTTGTGTGCGTCTGGAAGTATCAAAATTGGCTCAAACGTTTTCTCCATCTCTAATTTTTACGGTATTAAATTTTCTGTAACTACAGGAATAGTTAGCTCTACAAATCGTGCAGACACTAGATTCCCTTATGTCTCACAGCTCCAGTTACAAATAGCCGCAGGATCAGGTAGCAGCGGAGGACCTGTGTTTAATGAGTTAGGTCAAGTCGCTTCTATGAATCATACTGTCCTTAGTATGGATGGAAATTCCAGTATTAACAATAGTATGTTATCGACCGTTGCGTTCTCTATCCGCAGTGATGTAATACTAAGCACAATTATGCGCATAGAGAAACAAGGTGGTGGTGCAGTTGAACACCCTGATCTTGGTGTGCTACTTGTTAGTTTTGGCCAATCCTCGAGATTGTATCAAGACACAAATGACGGCGAAAACATATTTGACGGACTTATGGTCAAGTCTGAGGACTATGGGCCCAACTCCACACCGTTTGAGGTTGGTGATATAATTGTTGAGCTGGATGGATTATCTTTCAGTAGCCCGCGATTATTTTTCATCTATTTAGACACCCAATACAAAGTTGGAGACAGCATTAAACTACTTGTTTACCGAAATGGTAGAATAATAAATATGACTATGAAGTTACAAGCCGCTCGGAGAATTTAACACATGCCACCTATTAAAGTTTACACACGAAGAAGATGCCCACATTGCGTTTCAGCGAAAACATGGTTACGACAACGTGACTATGAGTTTGAAGAAATTCTGCTAGAAGATAAAGACACAGTCTCAGAGTTTTTAGGTCAATATCCAGAATTACGTTCGGTCCCCCAAATTTTTGTGGGTGAAAAACACATTGGCGGTTTCACAGATTTAATAAAGTCCAGTCTCGCTAAATAATCTCCGTTATGTGATAAATAATAGTAGCACTTAATGGTTACTATGGAGACATATAATGGCAAGGCCGAAACCGGATATTCTTATTGAATATACCAATTCCAAGACATACAAGAGTGAGCAGGTATTAAAGGCCGATGCTATTTTTGCTGTTTACTACGAGAACACGCCAATCAATTTGCGTACACTAAACTCCCTTGTAAACTACCCTGGACCAAAGTATAAAAAGGTTAGCTTTTCAAATCCTGGTCACGCTTTTAATCTTGCAGAGCGTTTGAACAAATTGTTTAAGACAAAAAAGTTTGAGGTCTATCGTCTTGTAGCAGGAGAAAAATGTGAGGAAGAAAACACCGACGAATCCTCTTAGACTTTTTCTTATAAACGAAGTCCGTGAAGGTAACGAAAAAGTAAAAGACAAAACTGATCTTGAGCTTGACCAACTCATCTTTTGCAATTCCAAATCCTTACGTGTTACCCGCGACGGCTATCTTCTGCTCTCATCTGTGTTTGAAACACATCGCTTCATGCTAAAATGTGAAGAAGGTGAAAACCCTCGTCTCACAGGCAAGGAGCTAATCGCGCTCAAGCGTTATGTTCCCTGGCCCTATTACCTAACCAACCGTTATTTACACCTTTTTGACTCTAAGAACCCCTTCTATCTCAATCTCAACGGTGGGGACATAAAAGCTTGGTTGTTGCAGCTTTACAATCAGAATCAGTAAGTCACTGATTTATATAGAGTTTCCAAAATAATTGTAAGTCTTTGTTTTTCTTGATGTTTATTCTTGTTTATTCTGTTGACTTTTAGGACATAAGATAGTATAATAAGGTTGTAGTTAGAGAAATATACTTTTGAACATCACAGGAGATAAAAGTATGATCAAGCGTCGCAAGACTGGCAATTCCACTGTTTGTCCTTTAACCGGCAACAAACTCTTCGAGTGGGAACTGTTTGATGATAAAGATGAAGAGAACGTCGTGGGTATTGCCTACCCATCGTATAAGACCCGCACCCAGCGCGTCTTCCGCGCAGAAATGACCCTCAACGGGGTTACTGCAAGCACCGAGAACGCCCGTTCTATTGGTGACGCTGTGAAGCAGATGCAAGCTACGATTGACGCAGGGCAACCTGTTGTTTCTACTGTGGTTTCTACTCCTGCAGACGGTGCGACTGAGGCGGTTACCGCCTAACAAGGGCAAGGGCGGGGCTCAAATCCCGCCCTTAATCTTTTGTTGACTTTTAACAAGAAAGATTATATAATACACGTATTAACAAGCTTAGGAGAAGAAGCAAATGGCACGGACAAGAGACGAAAATGCCCTCAGTTTTAACACGGTTTGCCCCAGAGATGCTGCGGCACTTCTGAGACACACTATGGCCGTTGGGCGCCCTGTAATGCTTTGGGGACCGCCCGGAATCGGAAAATCTGACATTATTGCTCAGATTGGTAAATCCCAAAATCGCCCAGTAATCGACCTTCGGTTGCTGCTAATGGAGCCCACAGACCTGAAGGGCATCCCCTATTACGACACGAAGACTGGCTTGATGCGTTGGGCTAAGCCTTCGGAACTTCCTACTATTGTGTCGGCTGAAGACGTTACCCTTGCTGAAAATACGCTGGCGCGTTTGGTTGATGACAAGGCCCCGGAAGAAGATATTAAGGCGGCTCGGCATCACCTCGAGGTGGTCGCTGGTAATTTTGCTTTGCAGAATGCAATCTTGTTCCTCGATGAGGTCAACGCAGCACCTCAGTCCGTTCAGGCAGCTGCCTACCAGCTGATCTTGAACCGCAAGATCGGTGAGTATATTCTGCCTAAGGGTGTGAGCATTGTCGCTGCTGGTAACAGAGAGACAGATAAGGCGGTTACTTTCCGTATGCCGTCGGCGTTGGCTAACAGGTTCGTCCACTTAGAGATGAAGGTTCGCTTTGATGATTGGTTCGATTGGGCAATTGACCACAGAGTGAAGTCAGACGTGGTCGGTTTCTTGAAGGCTCACCCTCACCGTTTGTTTGAGTTTGATCCTAAGAATGCCTCAAAGGCGTTCCCCACTCCTCGGTCTTGGGTGTTTGTTAGCGAGTTGATGAGTGACGACATGCCCGACAACCTCAACCAGTTCCTGGTTGCTGGTACGGTCGGTGATGGTCTTGCGCTGGAATTTATGCAGCACCGTCGTCTGAAGGACAGTCTGCCTTCGGTGGAAGACATCCTCAGCGGTCGTGTTACGAAGTTTGCGAACCCGGACAAGGTTGAGATTTCGGCACTGTACTCGTTGGTGATCTCACTGTGTCATTCCTTGCAGGACTTTGCAGTTGACAACAAATCGGACAGCAAGGCTTGGGAAACAGCGACCACCAACTTCCTCGAGTTTACAATGAACAACCTGTCCAATGAGGTTGCGGTGTTGGCTGCGGTGACTGCGATTCGGAAATACAAGATTGATTTTGTATTTGGTTCGAAGGCGTTTGACAAGTTTTACGAGAAGTATGGCGAGTCTGTTAACGCTTACAACTAAGCTACTGGTTCCCGGAGAGATATATGAGTTTTGATCGTTACAAGCAGGCTACCCCAGAAGAGAAGCTCTCACAGGCTAGGCTGTCTTTTATCCTCCAGCAGTCGCCATTCTTCGGCACGCTGGCACTACACCTAAAGCTGGTGGAGGCTGATTGGCTTCCTACAGCTGGTGTGGATGGAAAACATCTTTACTACAATCCTGAATTTGTTGGTCGGCTGAACCACGAAGAGTGCAAGTTCCTCATCGCCCACGAAGTGATGCATTGTGTATACGAACATATGCTCCGTCGGAATGGTCGGGAACCTCGTTTGTGGAATTGTGCTGCGGACTACGTTATCAATTGGGAATTGAAAGAGATTGGTGTTGGTACGATCATCCCGCCCGAGAAGTTAGTTGATCCTGAGGTTCTGAAGAAGAACCCCAACTACATCCGTGACAACAAGGTCGGTGCTTTGATTGACCGTCGGTTTGCTGGTATGTCGTCTGAGGAAGTCTTCAAAATCCTAGACGATGAAAAACAAGAGCAAGGTGATTCGATGGATCAGCACATTGAAGTGGTGTTTGGTCAGCCTGGTGAAGGTGATCCTTCTGGCAAGAATGGCCCAATCCCAATGACCAAGGATGAGATTGAGCGTCTGCCTGACGATATCCGCAAGGCGGTTATGGATGCTGCTAAGATTGCTGAGGAGATGGGCGGCGCTGGTAACTTGCCTGGTGGTGTCCGTCGGCTGTTGGAGAAGTGGAATGATTCTCAGATGGACTGGCGCGAGGTTTTGAACTGCATCATCCAGTCCTTGTTTAAGAGCGATTACACTTGGCAGCGCCCTTCGCGTAAGAGCTTCCAGTCTGGTTGCTACCTGCCTGGCATGAAGAACGACGAGCGTGTTAGCGTTGACGTTGCTATTGATACTTCTGGTTCAATGACTGCTAAGATGTTGGCTGACTTCCTCGGTGAGGTTCGCGGCATTATGGAACAGTTCCAGGACTTCAAGCTTCGCGTTTGGTGTTTTGATACTTCGACCTACACGATCCACACTTACGAAGCTGATAACTTGGAAGACATTGACGATTTTGAAATGGAAGGCGGTGGTGGCACGATGTTTGAGTGTAACTGGGAAATGATGCGTGAGAATGAGATCATGCCCGACCAGTTGCTTGTGTTTACTGACGGTTACCCCTGTGGTTCATGGGGCGAGGAAGATTACTGTGATACAGCGTTTGTGGTTCATGGTAAAAAGGACATCATTGCCCCGTTTGGTGAGACTGTATACTACGAACGCGAGGAAGCATAAATCATGGCTAAGCGGTTCGCGATAACCGAACAACCCGAAGATAAAGAAAAAGCAGCCTTTATCAACGAACTAAAGGGTATTACATATCCTCGAGATATGTTTGGTGCCTTAATGGATATAGGTGATACAATTATTCTTGGTGGCGGGCAATGGGGTGCGAGCTTGTTTCTTGCTACAGTTATCCAATTCAATTATCTTATTGAGGACGGAACCTACCGATTTACATCTATTAGCGCGAAACGGCTTGGAAAAAAAGGTCGCAGATTGACTGGAAATCCTCGAGAATCCGTAATTATGAACGATGAAACCATCAATCAAATGCGCAAACACTTGAAATCTAAAGAGTAAATAGTTCTTGACTTTCCCCTTCACCTTTGCTATAATAGTGGTATATTAGGACTACACATGGGAAATAAGATGTCAAATTACGAGGTAACCCAAGGATTGAACGGTCAGGGCATAGTAAAGTCTTGGACTAAGGGTGTCAATTTTGAATCTCAGGCACGCGACCAGTTAAAGAACATTGCGTCACTGCCATTTATACATAGCCACGTTGCAGCAATGCCAGACGTTCATCTTGGTATTGGTGCTACTGTTGGATCGGTTATTGCAACCAAAGGTGCGATCATTCCTGCGGCTGTCGGCGTGGACATTGGCTGCGGCATGAACGCGATTCGTCTTTCGCTGAAGGCAGAAGACTTGCCAGATTCTTTGGTTAGCACTCGCCACGAAATCGAAAAGCTTGTTCCTGTTGGGCACGAAGACCACAATCTTTCGCGGTTGGGTAGCAAGCATAACAGCGGCACAACCAAAATTCTTAACAACTATTTCGCACAGTTGGAACCTGGCTATAAGGCTTTGGTCGAAAAGCATCCAGCGATTGCGAAGATGGGTCGTGAATTAGACCAGCGCGTCTACCGTCAGATCGGAACGTTGGGTGGTGGAAACCACTTCATCGAATTGTGTCTTGACGAGGTCGGCGATGTGTGGGTTATGTTGCACTCGGGTTCGCGTAACCCAGGTAACTGTATTGGTCGCTATTTCATTGATCTTGCAAAGCAGGATATGGAGCGTCACTTCATTAGCTTGCCAGATAAGGATCTTGCATACCTTGTAGAAGGTACAGACCACTACGACGATTATGTAGAAGGTGTATCTTGGGCGCAGGATTTTGCATATCGTAACAGACAGGCAATGATGACGCTGGTTCTTACGGCGTTGCAGAACAAGCTGCCTCCGTTTACAATTACGAAGGAAGCGATCAACTGTCACCATAACTACGTGGCGATGGAAAACCATTTTGGTGCGAACGTACACGTTACGCGCAAAGGTGCAGTTCGCGCTCGCGTTGGCGACTACGGAATCATTCCTGGTTCGATGGGCGCAAAGTCGTTCATCGTTCGCGGACTTGGCAACGCAGATTCGTTCCACTCTTGTTCTCACGGGGCAGGTCGCAACCACTCGCGCTCGGCGGCTAAGAAGCTTTTCTCGGTGGAAGATCATGAGAAGGCAACGGCTGGTGTAGAGTGTCGAAAGGATGCTGGTGTGATAGATGAGACTCCTTTGGCATACAAGGACATTGATGCTGTAATGGAGGCGCAGAAGGATTTGGTTGAGATTGTGCATACGTTGAAGCAGGTTGTTTGTGTAAAGGGCTAATGATATGAGCGTGTTGGTACAGTTTGAACGATCGGAAAAGGCAATGGCGCTATTGACTGCTGGTAAGGCATTGATGGTACAGGTTGAGTTTCGGAATAATGAGACTTACTCTGATATGAAGCATGTCCTTGCACAACTCGGATACGATACTGGCAGAGATTTTTATCCAGCCACAATCCTGTTTGGGATTGGCAACATGCCTGGACATTATGTTGTTGCGGCCAACAATAAAATCGTTTGCGGTTTACATGGTGACATATTTTACATAGACGAAGAAGATTTTGTTACAGATGGGGACGACGTTGTTTAGATTTTATTGCGAAGTACCTACTAATTCTGATACGCAATGGCTCACATTCTTGAATGCGGAACCGCAAATTCCTCGTTGGGGGATTCCGTATGGATTCCTACTAGAAAAATCTAAGCGCGTTTGGGTGCAGCCCCCCGATGGCGCGGTATATTATTATAATCCCAGTGAGATGAATCCGACTGGCGCACCAATAGATATGAAGGAATTTTTTACTGTGAAGATGCGTTGCTTAGATTTTGACTCAGTATTACAGACCTACGTAACATAATGACTAGATATTATTGTGAAATTTGCGAGCATAGCAATTCTTCTTATCCTAAGTGGATCACGTTTCAGGATGAAGCTGGTATTTATCCTTACAGGGTTATAGGAGAATCTTGGCGTGTATGGGAACAACGACCTAATGGATCAGTTCGCTTCTATAAGAATAGGGAAGGACCTGAGATGAAAGTAGATATGAAGGAATTTTTTATAGTGAAGATGAAGTGTGTTTTTTACCCGAACAATTAATTTTTAACAACTGGAGAATAAAATGAACGAAGTAACACAAGCAGGGCTTTTCGGGAATATTGATATTCTTGCAACCCTATTTTGGATTGTCGGCACAATTTTTGTCGCTTTCCTTGTTTACCTACCAATCAAGCTCGCTAAAGCTTATCGTAGGGTCGTGGAGCCGAATGAGATTCACGTTGTACGGTCTCGGAAAGGCACCGTAATTTACGGACAGCAAGATGCTGAAGATGCGAAAGCGTCCGTAAACAGCGACGAGAATATGATTCCAGAAGCGTCAAGCAATAGCTACTACGAGTGGCCGAGCTGGTGGCCTGTCATTGGTGTTAGCACTGTAAAGCTACCGCTAGCGGTATTCCCTGAGGCTTTGAATGATTATGATGCTTATGACATTGGTAAGGTGCCGTTCGTGGTTGATATTGTGGCGTTCTTCCGCATCTCAGACCCGCAGACCGCAGCCAAGCGTGTGTCATCTATGAATGAGCTACAGTCTCAGTTGAAGTCAATTTTGCAAGGTGCGGTACGTACCATTCTTGCAAAGCATGAGATTGAAGAGATTATGACAGAGCGTAGCACGTTTGGTCTAAAGTTTACGGAAGAAGTGCGCGACCAGCTTAAAGCTTGGGGTATCTCAAACGTCAAAAACATTGAGCTAATGGATATTAGAGACGGTGAAGAGTCAAGGACTGTTAGCAATATTATGGCGAAGAAGGAATCCTTGATTGAGAAAGAGTCACGCACAGAAGTGGCTGCTAACAAGAAGGATGCTAAGATCGCTGAAATTGACGCAGAACGTGCGACAGATGTGCGTAAGCAGGAAGCGTTGCAGTTGGTCGGTGAGCGTACCGCGGAGAAAGATAAAATCGTTGGTATTGCAAATCAAAAAGCACAGCAGGAAATTCAGACGGAAGGTAAGATCACAGCAGAGCGCGATATGGCTGTTGCTGAGGTCGAGCAGGTTCGAACGGCTGAGATTGCGAAGATGGTTCGCGTTGTGAAGGCTGACGAGCAGCGGCAGGTCGATATTACTGAGACTGAAGGTAAGAAGCAGCAGACGATTTTGCTTGCGGAAGGTCAGTTGAAGGATCAGCAATTGAAAGGTGAGGGTATCCTCGCTGTTGGTACGGCGTCGGCAGAAGCGAAGCGTTTGGCGGAAATGGCGCTGGTGTCTCCGCAGATTGCGTTGGCTACTGAGATTGGTGAGAACGAAAACTACCAGACCTACCTCATTAGGATTCGTGAGGTCGAGAAGGACCAGGCTGTGGGTGTACAGCAGGCTATGGCGTTGCAGGACGCGGGCATCAAGGTCATTGCTAACACTGGCAATGTCTCACAGGGTGTCTCCAACGTTATGGAACTGTTCTCTCCTAAGGGCGGAACTGCTATAAGTGGTGCAGTTGAAGCATTTGCTCAGACGCCACAGGGCGAGGCAATCTTGAAGGCATTGGGCATGGCACAGCCGCCAGCCGAGCCTAAAGTAACTCCGCTACGCGCAGAAGCTGGTGAGCCGGCCACAAAGAAGGTCAGTAACAAACCTAAGCAAACGAAGTAGACAATAATAGTCCGGCGGGGAAACTCGCCGGACTTCTTTGAGGGAATGACATGACTGATACTGAACGCAACAAAAAACTTTTTATAAAAAAATTAGGTGGCACACCTATCGGCCATGATATTTTTGGCCGTGACGTTTTTGAAGGTGATTTTATTGTGTATGCCCCTAGTGGTGGTTTCTCAGGCACAAGCATGAAGGTCGGCAAGATTGTTCGGGTCGAGACTAACCAGTTGCGCTATGGCATTACCTATGTACTACACCTGGAAACAGCCAGAAAAAGGTCAGGGTCTTGGGTATTAGGTGGTAAGGGTCGGTTTGAAAATCTAGCGGGCGCTGCAATGCTGTGGACTGACCCTATTCCAGAGGTTATTGCATTGTTTGACACTGATAAGAATGGTAAATAAGTGTATGAGGCTGAGTGAAATACTAAAAGAAGAATCAGATGTTATTGATACATCTGCTGTCGATAGTAAGGTTGACCCAGCTTTATTACGTGCTAAAGAAAGAGAAAGACAAGAAGAAGAGGGCATCGACCCCGATCTAGACGAGATTATCCAGGATTTCCCCACCTAGAAGAAAGAAAACTCTTGCTCTTTTGTGGCAATTGTGTTATAGTACGAGTACTTAAGAAGAAGGTGTGGAAATGGATACGTTAATACTAAACAAAGATGGAACCCCACTCTCGGTTGTGCCGCTATCGGTTATTTCGTGGCAGACAGCTATTCGCCTAGCATATCAGGAGAAGGTAAGAGTACACGCAACCTACGAAAACTGGGTTGTTCGTTCTCCAAGTGTAGAGATGCACGTACCTTCTGTGGTTATGACTACGGATTACGTGAAATGGGGCAAACAGATCAAGTACAGCCGATCTAACGTGTACCTACGTGATCGCTTCACTTGCCAACTTTGCAGCAAGCAATTCCCAGTTAGCCAGCTAACACTGGACCACGTTGTACCACGGTCGCATGGTGGTAAGACAAACTGGACAAATATTATCACCGCTTGCAAGCCTTGTAACCACCGCAAAGGTGACAACCACAAAATTCGTCCGCGGGTTATGCCGTCGAAGCCAAACTATTACGAGATAATGGCTAAGCGTATGCAATACCCAGTCGCAGTTCGTGACGAGTCTTGGTTGCCTTTCTTAGCATGGGACAAGGAATTGATCCAAATGCGTCCAGCGCGCGGAGCGGATTAACACCTAAAACCAATTGGTTTTTGCCTCTAGTTGATAAATAATAATGTACGCAGATAATACTGCACAATGAATTAATTATCAACTAGAGGTGAAAATCAAAATGGCTAAGACTAAAGCAAGTTCGACCGCAGAAGCAAAAACAACCCCAACTCCAACCGCAGCACCACAGGCTGCACCTGCTCCAGATACACTGACGATTTCTGACATACAGGCATTGGCTGAGTGTGTAGATTTGGCTTGCAGGCGCGGCGCCTATGGTGCTGGCGAAATGGTAAGCGTAGGCACAGTTTACAATAAGGTTGCTGGATTCCTACAAATGGTTGCTGCACAGAAGAAAGAGCAGGAAGCCGAGCAGGAAGGAGAATAAGATCATGGCAAAATTTATGAAGCACGTTGGTGTAGATACGGTGGGTAATAAGATTGTTATTATTTTCCGTGAGATTCCAGATGACCCGAGCAACTGTCTTATTGTTCGTAGTAACGCATTAAGCGAAATGTACCACGACCAATTAATGCGTGTGCTTGAGAGTGATGATGCACAACAGACTGTTAACTTGTATGAGGTTCTACAACGTAGGATTTTTGGTGACGGACAAAATATGCTAAATGCATTGCATAGTCGAGGACTATTGATAAAGATGCCTGTTAGCAGTATTCGCGTTTCTCCAATGCCAAACCGTTTTGAAGAACTTAGCGTGGTCAATGCAGCGATCCGCGGGGATTCTACTCCAGTATCGCCGGTTGCTGCAGCCGTTGCAGCCGTTGCTCCTACTGACCCAGTTGCCGCACCAGCATTAGATGTGGATCAGAGCAAGACACTTGCAGAGTCAAAATTATTGCAGGCGCGCTTGATGGAAGATGATGCTAAGGCATTGCGTGAAGAGGCTTACGTGTTGGATCCTGATTTGAAGAAGGGCGGACGTCCGACTAAAGAACAGAAGAAGACGCAAGAGCGTAAGGCAGCGGTAAAGGCTGCGGTAGACGGAACAGTAAACTAAAATATATGAGGGTGTCGATTATGGCACCCTCATTTTTAGGTAAATATTAGTATGGCCACTGAACTGACTGTAAACACCCGCGTAAACGAAGCAATCCAGTATATCCTCAATGAGGAGACTGATCCAATTCTTGACATTGATGGTACTCGTTATCTTCTCGACGTTAGCAATTGGGGGCTTGGAAAGATTATGTGGACGCCGTTTGTAATCGAAACACAAACTATCGACGGTGAATATTCGTATTCATATCCTTACGCTGCACATAGCACGTTGCGCGATGTTGTTATAAATGCCAGTAGCAGAAATGGACCACGTGCTCCATTAACAACTACCTATCCGACTCGTACATACGACCCATTGCCAAACGGTTCTGTTACTCCGTAATTTTACAGCATGGGTGAGATCACTACATTCGTTGGTGATGTACTAAGAATTCACAACGACTGGCCTTCGATGCATATACACGCTAATGAACTTTGCGTGGTTCTATATGTGCAAGTTTTAGACGATGAAATTTTAATTCCAAGCATTGATGATGGTAGTGCTTGGGCTGCTATTATGTTGTTTGAAGATGGTGGGTACGGAACATTTAGGGAAGAGGAAGTGCAGACTCATTTTAGCATGACAGGGATGTGCATGCCTGCAATTACGCTTGAATATAAATGGATCGGAATTAACGGTCTAATACGCGACTGGCATTCGGGTTTGTTTGATAGTGCGTTTGCGAGTTGCAAACAGTTACTTGATAAGTGACTCTTGCTTACAGGCGCAGTTACCACCGCAAGGACAGTCGCTCTTGACCTTTGTTACACTCCACACCAATGCTACTAGCCAACCCACTGTAGTCCAACCACCAAATATATTCAACACCCATATAGCACAAGCATTGTGATGATTCCTTACGGAAGCAATAATGCCTGGCACTAGGTAAACTAGTGCTGCTATTATTAGTGCTATAAAACCTACTAGTGTTTCCATATTAATATATAGTTCTATATCCTGATGCAAATAGATGGACAGAAGTGGAAGCGATAGCTGTGCCTGTAACGCCATCGACACCTGTTCCGTCTATTCCAATATATACTGTGCCTGACCATTCATATTCAGGACCATCGGATAGTAGAGTTAGGGAATGGTCAAAATTTATAGTAGTCCATGTGTTCTCTGTCCAGGTAGAATCTGGGGATGTACCTGATGGGAGGCCAACGCCGTCAACCCACATTATTTCATATCCTAATCCTATGTTTGTAATAGGGCTACCAATATACCACTGATCAGTTAGGGTCAGCCATGCGCCCCAGGCACCTGTATTATTTCTGCGAGTTTGTGCTCTACCATCGCTGGTGAATCGAACGCTTCCTCCGTAGTTACCAGATGCACCGATTGAAAACTCTAAGTAAACACCGCCGCTGTCATACGACACGCCTGAGTTATGTAATGCCCATCCACTCATCTTAGCTTATACCTGCACCGTAGATCCAAAACTCATCATCGCTAACTTTGTATATGGTTGCAACACCGCCAGGAGCTAGACTTCTGTTGCCTGTGCTTGTGGTCGAACCGGTCAACCAATAGAGATATGTAAGATTATAACATGTAATAGATACTGCACCAGAGGTCCCGCGATTAGCAACGCCCCATATTGTTCCAGCTGGTATGGTTAAATCATTCGGGATAAAATATGTGTATGCAGTTGTGTCATCCTTGTATATCATGTTCTGGTTGTTGTTTTTAGAGAATGTATATGTAAGATTTCTCTTATATGGAATCATTGTTGCAAAACCGATATCGCGCTGCGTACCGTCTGCACCCTTAACTGTTGCTGCACTGAGCTTATCAGTCAAAACAGTGTGATCTTGCGTAATAATAGCACCGGTGCCAGACGTACCATAATATATACTTACGGCAGTAGTGTTACCGTAAATACGGTCTGTACGTAAACCACTAGTTGTTGCTGGGAATGTCCACTGGCCTGCAATTGATGTAGTTGCAGCCGCTTGAGTAAAGGCAGTTCCTACAGTAGGTGTACCGCTTACATCCAAATAATGTGCGTTGAGGTTTGCTACTCTATATGTGCTGTCAACTGTGAATGGTGCTGATACACCAGAAGTACCACTATTAAATGCAGGCCGAGCAGTATATGTCCAGAGACCAGTTATAGTATCTGTACTTCCTTTCTGTGGATAAAATTCAGCATAGTCTCCTGCCTGTGTTACTACTGTGCCCGTACGCGGTTCGTTAGTAGGACCAAAGCTATCTACCGCACCACCGCCACCACCAGCACCAAGCGGTCCAACTGTATCGCCGTTTATGCGTACATACATACCACCAGAGGTTGTCCAAACATCTCCATCTTGGAGAAATGGCGTAGAAGGAGCGTCACCAGGCGGAATGTTTAATCCTGCTGAGGATAAGGTGCTCTCTTTTACAGATAGTTTTCCAGTAATACCACTATATTTCAGTTCTGGAGTAGGGTTATCATGGTTTGTTTTTTCCCACTGTGTGCTATTGAACCAAAACATCTGTCCTGTTGTAGGAGCAGGCGGGCCAGCCACACTAACGTCTTCGAGGCTGTCCAGTGCTATTGTACCGGCAGTTGCGGAGAGATTCACCGGTGTTCCGCCACCGTTTACGAACCATAGATCAGTACCATCAACATATATGTCACCAAACGTTGTTGTGGTATATGTGGTACCTGTAATTTTTAATGCGGGAGAAGTTGCATTTGAAGATGTAACTAGAAGATCTGCTGTAACTTGGCCTGTACTAGAACCATTGGACACACTTAGGTTGTCAAAATAACCATAGCGCCAACGTAGTGGACCTGATGTTGAACCAATGTCGTATGTGCTATCTACTGCTGGTAATAAATTACCAGTAATACTAGCTGCGCCGCCAGTGTTTGTTAATATTTCATCCCAAGAACCGCCATTCCAAACTTGCATAGCGTTAGATGTAGTATTATACCATAACTGACCAATTAATCTATCTATGGAACCTGTTCCCGGGGCCGTGGTATGCGCAAAATTTTCCAAGCTCCACATAAGCGCCTGGGCAACCGACTCACCGTAATTTGTTGTATTCTGCCCTAATAGCGGAATTGTATACCTGTTATCAACACTACCTTCAGTTACGACAACCGAGGTTGCGCCGTTGGAAAGTGTAAAACTATAATTGGCCATCTTCTATAAGCTCCTGTTTATATCTTTATTTATCTGGTTTATGGTCCCATTTGGACTCTAATAGTGTACTCAATTTGCAACTCCCGGTTTGCGGCTTTTTGTACAGGATGGAAAATAACGTGGGTTACCATACGACCATCTGGGGCAAAGCTAAAGGATCCTGCTGTTGTAGCTGATCCAAGATCACCCATCGTTGTGCCAGTATATAGTGCTATTTCATCAAAAACATATGTGCCATTTGTTGTTGCGGCTGTATCTATACTGGATTGTAAAAATTCTGGGTTTACGTTGTCTGGCTCGCCGAACGATAACGTAGCAATTGATTGCAGATCAGCGAAATTGGATGTTCCTGCTACAGAGCTAATGCTATTGCCTGCTGCTGTAAGATCTTGCCAGTATGTTGGTTGGTATGGTTCAGCGGCTGGGTCTTGTAAATTGCTTGTATTTGGTGACCTATAAGAAATATTGCCCGAGCTGTCTATGCTTGTGCCGCCGCTGCCGAATACCATATTCGAAATGTGACCAATAGCATCACCAGCTAATGCGTTAGCAATCGCCCAAGAGATATTGCCGAAATGTATGGCATTTTTCTGGTCTACCAGTTTTTCGCCAGTAGCTTTATCAGTTATTATAAGATGCCCTTCAGCATGATGTTTCATCGTCTCAAACATATTATCCTCTTGTGTTTATGATCTCTTTGCCACTCTTTTTATCTTTTATAACAAGGTGGGCTGCGGCCGATCCAGGCAGTGTTTCGTCTGGTTTTTTATCTTCCGTTGCAGTTTGTTTAGTGTCTTTGTCCATCCAACTATTTATCAACTTTCCGTTTATAGTGCGTTACCTGCTTCTGCATTTATGAATACTGCTTGCGCCGTTGTAGAAGCATTTAATCCACCAGCATTTTGTTGATCTACTGACCATGTTAGCGTATTGGCGCCGGTTATGCGACCCGCTGTATTGTAAATTGGGGCTGAAGGTAGTTCTAAAGCTTCAGTATCAAATATACCTGTTGCTGTCGCTGTTCCGTCTCCTGAACCTGTTAAGTCAAAATTCACCGTGCCAGTTTCTGCTGATCCTGATCCGCGAGATATTATACTAATCGCTGTAATTGCGCCGCTGCCATCGACCGCAGCTACCTCAGCCAGCGGATGATAGAACTCAAATTCTGATCCAGAACCTGAGGCTGTAGTAATTGAATCCACTGTAGTGAATGTGTATCCACTACCTCGGTTGCTGAATGTTAGCGATGTTATTCCGCCTAGACCATTTATAGTACCAACAGTAGCAGCTCCACTACTACCATCTCCGCCAAAGTTAATGGTATCTCCGACCAAATAATTTATACCACCGTTAGTAATTACAGGATCTGGGATTTGAGTTGGGATTGGCGCCGCATCACCCACGCTATACCCTGCAGCACCATCTGTAATAGTAATTATACTCAGCTCACCAACAGGTATGATTGTCGTGCTATATTCGCGAGCAATTGCACCACCACTTGTAACATTGAGTGTATCACCATTAGCCATATTAGCAGTAAATAAATTATCTGTCCCGTCACTAAAAATTATAGTACCATCAAAGTTATCTTGCCATATACCGTCTGTTCCACTATAAATGCTTGCGCTTGTTGTATCAACCCAGTATACTTCTGGGAGTGCAATTTCCTGTGAGGCTCCACCTGCAAACATTTTGACGCCCGAATCATGTGCGCTTAGTGTTGTACCAAGCGTACCTCTGCGGACACCTAGTAGCAAATTATTTACTTCATCAGCACCATATGCCTCAATGCGTTCGTTGCCGATCCATGCTATTAGCGGTGTTGTTAGTGTTGGGGCAGTTGCTGACTCGTATAACAACGTCACGTCTGTTACTGCAATTATATCGTCTGTTAGACCAATTGCTGCTATAGTGGTTGTGCTTGCGCTATCAGCGTTACGTATGTAATGCGAGTTATGCACTGTATCGTAATGTATGCGGAAGCTTGTTGATCCATTGGCCATATTCATTGTTGCTACATTAGCTAGTGTACCAGCTGTTGTTATGGTTGTTATTTGTTCGTTTACACTGGTTCCGCCCATAGTCTCAACAACATAAATAAAACGGTAAGTAGATCCGTCGTCATAAGTATGATCTACTGTGTATGTTCCGTCTTTTGTTGCATCAAAGCTATTCACAACGGTTATAGAATCACCCGGAGAGAGTGTTAGTACATCCGCACAATTAAGTACGCTATATGGGATTCTTATTCCCCATAACGGAGCATCTGCTAGATCATTACGGATGGCTATTGGCCCACCTATGCTAACGTTAGTGATGTTTAAACCCGTAACAGCATCGGTTTGTATGGTTACAGGATTTGCTGGATACACAGAATATGTTCCAGGCTCAGTAATATCGAATGTATCTATTGCACCTGTTGAAATATTTACGCCTGTTACAGTTATCTGTAATGGAGTAGTAAATGTTCCGCCTTGCGCGGTTAGTACGTCATCAATTGCAAAGCTAGTACCACCATCTACGATCGCATAGGGAATATCTGTTGTATCAGCAACTAGCACAAACGATTCTCTTGGATCAAGCGGAACCATTTCATCTGTTATGCCTTCATTGACTTGCGGGTTGATTAGATCACCAGCTTCAATATATGTAAACAACTGGATGTTATTTGTGCCAACACCCGGTGCCGTAATAAATACAAGCTTGCCTGCAATGAAGAAGTAGTCCACGTTCAAACGCATTTCGACACCGTCAACCACAGCAAACATAAAGTAGGTTGGCGTTGTGGTAACGATTGCAAATTCTCGTGTCGTGCCGTCTCCGTCAAATTCTTCTTCTGCAGGAATATCAGCAAATAGGTTCAGACCATCAGCAGCATCACCTAAACCGTCAAGCAATGTAATGCTATTGTCATTGTCGTTGGAGTCCCAACCGATCTGATCCCAAGGGAGGCTATCCCATGGTTGTGTATCACCCGCTTTGAATACAAGCGATGTAACACTTCCGTCAGTGCCCGACCCTCCCAACAATAGCACAGGATCAATGGTTGGTTTTTGCACGTATGCACCGCCGCTTAATAGTTTCAATCCTGTTATCTCTCCGCTACCACCAATAGATAGAACACGGAACGCAGCGGGTGCCTTTGGAATACCACTACCAGCGTCTAGATATAATGTATCACCAACAACATAACCCGTACCAGCCGCAGAAATGTCTGCGCTAATCAACGATGGGAAGCTACCAAATAGCGTGTTTTGTAGTGTAATACCAGTAAAGTCTGCTGCAAATTCTTGGATGATTCTCTCATTCAATGCTGCTACTGCTTCGATCTCAGTCTGCGTAGGCGCCATGCCCACAGCAGTTACAGAATAACTACTTAGTAGGTCAGGGTCTAAACCTGTTGCAAGGTCAGTAATGTCTGCCAACAAATCTCTTTGTTGTGCAGCGTAACGTCCAGCAGCACCTAAGCGCACCAGTGTCGCACCAGCGTCTAATGTACTGTAACCATCATACGTTGCAGATCCCATACCTAACGCTTTTACAATACGTGCCTCAGCAATACTAAAATCGCCGCCGCGCACTCTATCGTAATACAATGTCATACTCATATTACGTAGGATTTCCTCGGCTGAACCTGGCAGCACATCTGTGTCTGCTGCACGTACAATGGTGTAGTCGCGTAGCTTGGAGTGGTATGGCTTCGCCTCCGTAATATAATCTACGGCGCTGTCAAACGGATCATTTTGATAAACGCTATTTTGAGACAGACCTTGTCCTGTTTGTTTCAAATATAAATATGTAGTCTTGAATACCCAGTCCAGATCCTCTTGTTCTTTGAATATATAATTTAGTAGTGCAAAGAATGTAAGGTTGTTGTCAACTTCGCGTTCACCTACAAACACTTCAGTTTGTAATGCCGTGATCAACTCACGCAACTCTAAAGCTTCAGGAAGATTTGGGTTGTTTTCCCAAATTATATCTAACAATTCTAACCTCGTTGCTTCACGACCAACCAACGTATACGTATCTGTTGGTCCATCATAAGCATATAGACTATACCGTGCACCAGTGACCTTGACAATTTCACCATGGTACGGGTTTGCAAGCCCATCTAATGCGGAGACCGCTGTTACTTGCCTTGTAGGAATTGTGTTGGTGCTGTCGTATCCATCCTCATACCAGTTTACCCACTCCCACAACGTGTTAGTGGTCATGCTTGCGTTCCATGCGGAGTTTTCATCACGTAGCAAAATTGGAGATACTAGCTCGTTCACTTTTTGCACAAATATTTTTCTTGCAGTCTGTATGTCCATAAACATAGACTGTAGTGGGCGCCGTTTGATGCCGTACTTGTTGCTGTCGCTTAGTGTTGGGTCTGGTACAATCAGGTAGCCCATTGAAGAATCGGCTGCTGATGGTAGCGCATTGTTGAAGTTATACAACGGATATTCGTCGTTACCCGCTGTGGAATTGTTTATAGGTACTAGGTCTGTAAATCCTACAAGCGAATCGACCATCTTATCCCAGATGTGCGTGTTCACCGTATAATTGCTGTCACCTTCACGCGCTAGTTCCCACTGTACGTGACGCTTGTCTTCCATCTCTAGCTTGCTAAAGTTGATCTGGAATACGTTGTCACTGTCAGTAAACACGCCCTCAACACCAGCAAACATAAATCCTGTTTGACTGACTGGGCTGAACCATGCGTAGTTTTGTGCGTGAGGGTTAGCTATCAATCTTGCTACCTCACTGGAGGCTAGTGTCCTGTCTTTGCGGTTAGGAACGGTCGTAATACCCTTTACCCAGAAATAGTAGAAGGTGCGCACTGTCTCTAACAGGTCGTCCCACTCTTCCTTTTCCACGTAGTCGGTCGTATTACGCACTGTGCCGTCACCAGTATAGCTCGCTGGAACCACTGTGCTTCGTGTCCACTCATAAATGTCAATCGAAGAACCAGTGAACAGCGCACCCCAGTTGTCTCTGCGGTACTCATCGTCGCCCTGCTCGTAATACAAATATGCGCATGTGGATAAATCCCACCATGCTAGGCCAACTTGATTGCCGCCAAATGTTGTACCAGTGTTTATCAAACGTGCGTCACTAGCATTTGTGTATCGTGCTGGATCGCGCCTTGTCTTGTAGGCGATATTTAGATCCGCAGGACCAGGAATGGTTCCTTTGAACGGGTCATACAAAGGCAATTGCGCAAGCGTGTCTTTAGTATCGTACTCATAAACAAAGCCGCTGCGGAATTTTTCCGTGTCAACAAGATTGCTCTGTGTGCGCGTTACTGTAAACGCTGGAGTAGACTGAACCTCAGCAAAGCTTAGGCCGTTGTCGTCTATCCACACAGTGGCTACACTGCTAGCCGTTATGTGCGCTGCCTGTGCGTCCCTTGCTGTCTCATCAGCGAACCGTACGTCTAACAGGCTCATGTACGCAATGGACGTAGGCACTGTTTCTACGGTTGGGAATGTGTCGTCCGCTACTGGAACGCCATCCTTGCTAATAATGTAGTTGGGGTGTGCAACGTCAACTGCATAGTCGTACAGTGTGTTGCCAACGTAAATCTTGCCTACGCCTGTTGCGCTATTTCCTAGGAAGGTTAGGTTTCCAACATCCTCATACGGGGCCACAGACATCGTGACCTTGCCCGCTGCTGCAACATAGCCTACGTCGTTTATGCCTAGCTGCGTTATTGTGCCAGCGTAGCTGTATAATGCGTATACTGCCCAATCCTCATTTTCTGATTTTGCGACCCAAATTGTTTCACCGTTTGTGCTTGGTGGTATTGGTGCCGCTGCTAAACCGTCAATTGCGTCTACGTCAAATACCATATAGTCAATGTCATCTGTATGCACAAATCCTGCGTTAGGAATTTGTGTCGAGACGTCTGCTAGTGCAATTGTAGGCCACAATTCAGTGCCAACTTTACATGCTACGTTGCTGGGTTTAATCAACCAACGCGCATTGTCATCTGCGTCTATCACAATTACATCATCGTTTGCTATGTCAGTGTCAATGTCGTATACCATTGTAGCCACTGCACGATCACTTGTCGCCGTTACAGCACCGTTTATTAATACCTGCGGTGTGCTTGTGTAACCACTACCGTTGTTTAGCATGTCAATGCGTGATAGGTAACCGTCAGAATCGAGTATAGCTGTCGCTGTTGCGCTTGAACCACCGCCACCAGTAAACGTAACTGCTGGGGCTGTTGTCCATACGTTGCTGGAGCTTACTATGTTTACCGCGCTTACACTTGCTGTAGCAGTTGGGTCTTGTGCTTGACCTGGGTAAGACAATACCACCAGTTGTGGGTCGCCCTTGACCTCGTTAGCATGGATTAGGAATTCAGTTATGTTGCTATTGCACACTGGACCAAACTCGCCCAATTTTAATGCCCACTCGCCATACACTAATAGTTCTTGACCTACGTCTGTAACAATCTCATTGCGCTCTAGCTTTTTAATGGCCTGTAGCGTACCTTTCTGGCGTGTCATGCCCTTGTAAAACTGGAACTGTGCGTCGTCATGTAGACCTAAGTCGTTAAAGTATCCGCGCTCCTCAAAACCAATGAGGTGTCGTGCTGTGTCTTCAATTTGCGGGTTGTCTAGGAACGATTCTGTGTCATGGTAGTCACGGATGCTGTTGACCATGTTCTCAAAGTTTGGCACTAGCCCAGTGTCTGTAACTAGGTAGCCAGGTGCTTCAAGCTTGCCGATCCAGTCTAACGTCTTGCGACCGTTAAAGAATAGGCGTGCCAGTCTCGAACCTAATCGAGGATCGTAAATCGTGTCGTTGAATTCAGTCACGTTATCGAACGCAACAATATTTTCAGTTTCGGTTGTGTAAATGCGCGCGGAGTAGATACCTTGCTGTTCCAGTTGAGGTAGTATGGTTATCTTTCTGTCATCGCGCTTGATGGTTGTGTTGCCAGGGTCAATGGCAACGCCATTTTTGTCTAGGATGCTGTACACGCCGTTTACAATTTTTTCTACGTTCGTTGGATAGCCTTCCTGTGCTTCGAGGACAACGCCTTGTGCCGCAGGACTTAGCATGATGATGCTGCCTGCTTCCCAGTTTGTTGCAACCCAAAACAAGAATTCTTTAGCCGAGGCCAACCAGTTTTCTAGCTTGCCAGTTTCAGCATTTATGTTCTCAAAGACCCAGCCCTCACTTTCGAGGAAGTCGCTGTAGCCAATAATAAAATCAAACAGTGCCTGCACTGTTGTAAACGTGTGACCGTATTCTATTGTTGCTAACGAACCAGTACCTTGCTTCTTATGCGTTACATTCAAGCCACCTGTTATCGGAAGTGTTGTCAACTTCTGCCAGTTTGCTGGGATCCAGCTACTTGCTGTATGTGCTACTATAGCACGGTAATATACGCCATTCAAGCGCACAATTGATCCTATAGCATACGTCTGACCAGTTGTGTAGTTTGTAAATGCCGCTGGCTTACCACCAATGTTTATGTTGGTGTCGGTGTTAGACGCTGTACGCGGTTCGTAAGTAAACTCACCGCTTAGTACATCATAGCCATAGACCTTGAACGTGCCATCAGCAATAGCTTTTACTAGTACGCCTCCGTAAAAATATTCGCGCACTGGTGCACCTGTGTGCAACGATACTTCGATATTTTCCGTTGGGATTAGAAGATTGGACGAGGATGAGGACACGCTGACACCTTCAACAAATACGCGCATTGTGTCTGCGTCTGTAAATGCAGCCATCTTATGACCTAGTTTCACATCCAGTGATCGTACCAGCTCGCCAAACTCGCTTGTCAAATCCTTATTCAGTGTGCGTAAGCGTCCACTGATCCAAACCTGATAGCCAGTGCGCACCTGTGCAACACCGCTTAGTGTCTCACCATGCACGTATAGACCGCTGTTACCAGTTCTCTGGTATAGCCCATCTACGTCTGTAACGATTTGCTCGACCTTCACTGGGCAGGTTACCACATGCTCAGGATCCCAATATTTTTCTCCAAATTCGCCTGGGCGGGATAGGAACAACGCCTCAGCAACGGCAAACGGATAGCTCTCACTCGTACGCCATGCAAATTCCACAGGACCCATGTCACCAAATATCCAGTCGCTTTGTGCTTCTGCACTTGACGGTGCGGTCAACGATGCTGATACGTCAATAGCTAACAGCGGTGTTGCCTTGAGCGCACCTAGGCTGTCAACAGGCACATAGCCGGCGACCAATCCTGGTCGTGCGTATCGTGTATCTGTCCCTGCCCTATCGCCTCTGCGGATGAGACCTGCTTCGAGATCTGTCCACATAGCGTGAGATGCTGGCCAAGGTCCTGCGCCGTAGCCAATGAATCCATCACCTGTGTTTGGCGTTGCTGTCCACCACGTTGGTTCCTCGCGGAAGCCTAACATTTCCCAAGGTGTCGATTCTGGTGTTTGCGTATCGTAATAGTAATCAAAAATGCCGCGCCAGTAACCAGCAAGTGCCTCACCATCCACATCAGTTACGTCATTGTAGTTCCATGTCCATGTGTCTACGGAACTGTAGTAACTGTTAGTACGGTAGTCAGCCTTGTTGGTCGATGTCCACTTGTAGAACGGTGATTTAATTAGGCTGTGATATTCATCTGTTGTCCAGCGTGTCTCGCGGAACTTACCAGGCTTCACATCTGTGAGGGCTAGCGGAAGTATATCTAGTGTGCGGAACTTTTCAATAATGCCGTTGTAGATGCGTGTCTCAAATTCAATAAGTAGCTCATCGCGGTAATCGCCATACACTGGCACACGTGAACCATCATGACCAATAATTACATCCGTTGGAGTCATGTAACTGGAGTCAGTTACAATCTCAGGCTTGTACACTGGATATATGCCGAGCTTACTTGGTGTTGCTGGAATGTGCGCTGGTGTAGTATCTGCAAACAAACGAACAACAACCTCGTCAGACACAATTAGGTTCGCCGGGAATGTGATTTGTATTGGGTTGAGATTCGATATTGTATAATCGCGGTCTACTAGCTGTAAGGTATCATTTAGATACACATACATAGCGTTGCGTGGATCTTCGAGGTCTATGAAATCGGTTAGTGTAAAACTGGCTTGTGCTAATCCAGTGAACGTTGTCTCTTCGTATGTGTTACTCCACGACAGCATGTAGGTATCTTTGAAGGCATTTGTGTATTCCCTAGACACTGTAATACGACGGATTATTTCATCCATCCACTGATTCACTGGGATTGTGTCGCCAGCGTTAAACGGTGTGAATCCTTCGTTGATTAGTTGTGCTGCAATCTTAACAAACTTGTTCTTGTAGCGTGTATATTCCTTACTAGAGAAACGTAATGCCTCGATCACATCCAATTCATTGCTTGATGTTACAAGCATAGCCTTTAGCAATGGCGACTGATTCTGCAAAATATATGAGCCTAGCGAACCGTCTTTTGCCGTGTCTCTATAATTGTTTATGGAACCAAACGATGCACCTTCAAACGGTACTTGGTTTTCAATTATGCTTACAAAATGACTTGTAAAATCATTCCAGCTTTGCTCTGTTATCTCTAAGTTATTTGGGTTGTTCTCTAGCTCGTTTGGAATTTCAAAATATCCACGGTCAGCGGCGACTATCGCCTCATGCGTGTATACAAATATTTCCACTATGGTGTTAATGCCGGGGGCACCTGAGGTTTGATCGCGACCTTCTACGATTGCACCGTTTACTGGCGCTGTAGCAAACGTGATGCTTGGTTCTGGTGAAAGGAAATTTATTGTGTAGTCTACGTTAACGATTTGGAATATATCATCCACAAACACTTGTAAATCACTGCTATCAGTTATGCTTATCTCACTAAAATTAAATGTTATCTTAGTGCCGTTGCCAATCTCAACTACGGTTTTAGTAGGTGTAGCTAATATGGTTACTGTATTATCAATGCTGTTATAAGCAATTTGATTCGTGTTCAAACGGCGCCCTGCTACTACCGCGTACAAGTCCTCGTTATACGGAGTTGCACTCAATATAAATGTATCTTCGGTGTCAGTTGAAGTCAAGAAACGATCAATAACACGTTGTTTCTCCACATCACTGGATGCTAACCAATTTGTCTCAAACACGGAGTCAGTAATCAGTGCGGTTGATTCATTAACTAAATTTCGTTTGAAGAAGTAGTAACCTGGAATTTCACCAAGTGAACCATTTGTGTATCTATTTGTCTCTAAGTCATTCTCAAAAACAATGTCGCTAATTTGTTGTAGACCAGTAACGGTTACCGGGAAGCCTAATACCGAATCATCGGTTAGTATTCCACCTGTGTCAACTAAATCATCTTGTGTTAATATTCTATACGAAAATATCTCATTTCCGCTAAAATTACTGCTTGCGTATTCTAAAGGATCACCTAGTTCAATACCATTGTAATCGTATAATTGAAATAGAGGTGCTACGTTTATTCCGGTCTTTTCTTGACATTGCAACCATGTATAAGCGATTCCGCTTGGAATTAAGGATTGATAAAAACTTGTTCCAGCATAAACTGAACCTTGTTCAATCAATACGACATCACCAAGCTGTGTTGGGTTAGCACTAGCCCCAGTAAGACCTGTCCTTAAATCATACTTGTTAAAATTGATAGTTGGTCCTGACATGTCTACTTGCCACACATAGCGAGAGATTAAACCAGATGTTCCAGATACATCCCATGCGCTGGTATCCCATCCGTCCCAAGCCACGCCACCCAATGCTGATGAATCATCCCATAGCTGGAAAACAGGTGCTGAATTAGGATCTAAAAAGATCACTAGCATGCCGTCAGTTAATGGAACTCCATCTATGTCATAAGATACTTGACCCACTATATCTGAAAGGGTACCTGTAACAGCAATTAAATCGACCTCACCTAAGTAATCCGTTCCGTAGTTATAGAGTTGCAAGTCTTGTTTGAATTCAATAATTGGCCGCTGGCCTTTCTTTGAAGTGTTGATTGGTGTAGCCAGTCTAATAGCGAATATCGCATCAGTTCCTGTAACCGAAGATAGCGGTTGATCCCACGCAACTATAGGATCAAAAGTCCCTGTTGCTGTTGCATCACCATTACCAGATCCTGAAAGATCTAAACTGATCGGGCCTACTTCTCCTGCATATAATCCGCGGTCGGTTATACTAATCTCTGTGATTACACCACCAGTACCAACAACCGATACTTCCGCAGTTGGGTGTTTTAGTATAATATTCGCCGACGAGCCACCGGAAGTAGTTATAGAGGACACTGACGAATATGTATAATTACTGCCTCGATTATTAACTCTTAGCGATAATATTGCACCTGTTCCACTAACACTAAGCACTTCAACATCAGCCCCTGCTCCGTCTCCAGCAATGTTTAACACATCGCCAACTAGGTATCCACTACCACCACTAACAATTACTGGATTAGGAATACCAGTAGCAATAACTACTGTATCGCTTACACTATAACCTGTGCCGCCGTTTGTAATTGTAATCGTTCGTAACTCTCCTGCGGAGTCCCAATATGATCCAAAGGCTGCAGGGAATGTATCCCACGCGGAATATCCTCCAGTTACCGAGAAGCCGGTTTCATCAATCGCACCATATGTATAATCTTGTCCGTGGTGAGAAACTTCATAATCTGTTATAGCACCTAAGAAATCCACGCCTAATACTTTTACATACGCATTTATGCCGTCCCCTATTACTGGTAGCTCGTCGTTAACCGAATATCCTGATCCTGGATTAATCATCAGAGCATCTATTACCTGTCCTAGTGCTTGAACACTTTCTACAACTGCAATATTATACCAACGATTAGTTCTTGTCCATGCGCTTCCTTCTAAACTCCCTCGTTCGATAGTGAGATAATCTCTGGTAGCTATGTCTGTGCCACTTGACCACGAAATTGGATACGGTTCTAATAGTCTAATACCACGGCCGACACGTTCCACAGCATATACGTTATCGTAGCTTGCTGATCCTACAAACTGTACACGCATGCCGCTTGTAAATTCAAAGCCGCTCGGTAATAAATTAGGATCTTGGCTGGTATTAAAGCTCTCTTGACCAATGACTAATGTCTCAATTAAAGTATCAAATTGTGCACCTGTGTACGTAGCTGCTTCAACATATACTACTGGCATTCCTGATTCAAATGCTGTTTCGTTTAGTGCACCAGTAGTCAATTCAAACGATTCACCTATACCCGATGTACTAGCTTGTGCCTGTGGGGTACCACTTGCAAATCCAGACGTGCTGTCTACAATAATAGTAAATTCGGTCACAAGACCACCGACTTGGGTGTCAACTATAATTCTTGTGCCGTCTTCTAAAATAATAATTTCATTATCTACATATCCGGTACCACTGTTCCAAGTACCGTTTAATCCTATGTTGTCAAAGTTAGCTTCTGTCTGTCCTACGATAGTCGATTGATCCGTAGATGATGCTAACCATACATAATTTTGATAGTTGGTAAACTTGTCAATGTCGATTGGTGGGGCAAAGCTATAAAAGCGATCAGCAAATAACCTATCGTGGTTGCTAACGTCGCCCCCACGGAACTGGATATAATTGACGAGGTCTTCGTAAAATTGTTCGTTGCGATCATTTAGGGTTGTGCTATCTACAGCATACGCCATTGGTTCAAGCTGGTATGCTGAACGGCCTTTAGTAGGCTCACCAATGTAGTTGTCTGCGGGCGCACGGTTTACAGTGCTGCTCTTACGACCAATGTAACCTTGTGCCTGTTCTACGTTTGCTGGGCTAAATAGTTGATCAAATGTTGCTGCGAAAAATTCTTTCTGTGTATCTGTTTGGAATACAACCGGAAGCTTTCTAACCATTCGTCTTAACATTAATTCTTATCCTTCTTAGTTAGTGCTATTACTGCTAATTCTTAAATTCGTATCAGTCAAATTACGCACGATCACAACATCCGATACCGACGCCGTACTTAAAAATAGCTCATTTGATTCTGCTTTTACTTGGAACAAATTACCAAACACTGATTCGGCTTTTTGCGGAACAATTACGATAGACGCAATTGTGTTTGCTAGTTGCTGGTGTATATATGCTGAAAGCTCTGTGTAGTAAAAGCTTTCACCAAAGTCCCAGTTATTGATACTAAAATATGTGTCAATTGCTTGTATTACCTTCGACTTAATTTCATTATCAGTTAGCGTAGCATTAGCAACCTTCACCACTTTGAATGTTGCCTGCAATTCAGATGCTGCACTTGCACCAAACAATAATTTGAATTGTGCAGGTTTGTAAATTATTTGATCTGAAAGCATCTTGAATTCTTCCAAGTCACTAAATTGTATGCGCAAATCCTCTGTTGTTGGAGGGACAGGAATTGATTCTGTAATGTCATTGCGAGCCTTCCATGTTAGCACATCCGTGTAATATGTGTTCGTTAATAGAACCATATCAATAATGTTGCTTACGCTTGGATCAATTCTATTTGCACGTGGTGCATAGTGCTTCCACTTAAAGTAAAATGGATTCGTTGCCGCATTCGTGTCCAGCTCAAAGCTACGACCTGGTCTTGCAGTATAGTCTGTGGTTGCATCTACGGTCAATGTATAGGTCCCTGTTTGCGTTATCTTATAAAATGCATAGGTGCCACCAAAATTAGAATAAATTACCATGCCGTTAAACTGCGCGACCGCTGATGCTAATTGTGTACCTGCAGGAACTGCTAGTATTGTAGATCCAATATCTGCAGGATTTAATGTAGTCCACAATAGATCAACTAAACTCGCTGAGGTGCCGCTGTTGATTAACCAGTCCCCACTACCTGGGGATAATTCTGTCAATGCAAACGCTCCACCTACATCAAGTTGTCCAGCTGACCACAGTTGGAAGTATTCGTAACCGTCAAAATCGGTAAACCGTTCTGAGAAAACTGTATACTCTGTTCCACCATTGTAAAGCAAATCTACAATGGCTAGCGGATCATCTGGAACACCATCATCGTCGGCATCTGGTGGTGATACCTCAATTTTACGTGGGTCATAATATCCATCTTCGTACATAACCAGCGCATCCAATTGTAATGGCACTGGTTCTCCTAGAGGATCACCGTATGTCGAAAACGTTAGTGTGAATGTTGCACCAGTACCCGAAGCTGATCCAACGGATGCAGTTACAGGATTATTTGGAGTAACACTATAATTTCCTGGGTCACTTATGGATGTTGCAAATATGGTCTGATTTGCATCAACTATAGTATTAAGGGCAAAACCAACACCTACTCCGCTTGTGCTTGTTTGTGTTAGCGTTGCGTTATCAATGGAAATACCTGTTGTTGACGCAGACAGGACTGTAAATTCTAATACACCGTCACTGGATTGTTCGTTGTTTGTATTCGTCGTTATTGTAAAGACACTGCCGTCGCCTGTGCTACTTGCCAGAGTTAGTATTGATGCAGTTGAGATTGTAGATGTGCTGCGACTAAGGATTGTAAATCCATCTATCACACTACCGGCGACCGATGTTACCAATATAACAGTACCGTCTGACATTGTTAATCTATCACCAATGTTATGCAAGGTTCCCGGGTCGTTAATGGTGCCGTTAGCTGCTGTTGTTGGAAAATCAAAGTCAGCTTCCGTTTGTCCAGCAATTGTAGTTAGATATGTTGTATCAACATTATCGACTTGTACCACAGTACCATCATACAATGTAATAGTATCACTCACTGCATAACCAATGCCCGGCGCCCAGGCGACGCCAAAAGCAGTTTCATCTTGTGCTGCTATTGTAGACACAGATGTAACATCTATTGTCCCCGCAGTTGTAAATGTGCCACCGTCAATCGTTAGTGTTTCACCAACCTTGTATCCAGCAGTACCGCTACTCACTGTTTGTAAACCTGTAATATAAGAATCAGTTCCGCGAATTGTTAGCGTGTTTGTTTTTAGGATTTCAATTTGATCCTTTAAGGATAGACCCGTCTCAACGTTGATTGCTAAGTTCGCTGGGTCGAAATAGAACCGCACGTCCTCAAAGCTTTCAAAAATATATCTTGAGCCACGTGTTGTAAAATTCCAAACCATATCTACAGCATCGTAACTACAGAATACCAACCAGCTACTAGTCCCCCATCCTGAGATATCGAACGTCTCAGTACCATCCGGTGCGCTGGGAGGTACTATTACGTACCACGCACCTTCCCTATCATTACTTTCAATATTATAACCTATACCAAAATCTGCTCTGGCACTTATTGCAGTGCTTACTGCGGCTGCTTCCGTAGCATTAAAGGTTGTTCTAAAATTTGGTACTAAGTCTAATGCAATTCGATCTTTAATTATTTCTTTGTTGAACTCGATGGGCCCAGTTTCTGTTAGGCTAGTTTCGCTAACCGGAACTCCATCATTAATTATAGACTGCACTGTGACCCAATCTTCTACTGTGGGTGTTGATAGGCTATCAACAAATCTAACGGCACACCCAGTTTTCAAGAAAGTAATAGGGGACAAGCCGCTTACAGGGTTACTTATTGGTACCGGTGTCGTTGTAGCACCTGTGGATGTTTTAAAGAAGCCTGTATCGTTTTGCGATTTCTTTGGCTGTGGTTCCCAATATAATGATGCTGCTCCAAAACTTGGAATATTGTTAGATACGTTAAACGCATTTGGGTTTGCAACTAAATACGCGGTTCGATATGTACCGTAAAAGAAATTGCGAAGCTCTTGTACCTCTAAGAAATTATTAAGGTCTGCGCTGGTTATTGTGCTTGCATTTTGTGTAGCACCAACTTCCAAACGTGCGGGTTCGTTATCTTCGTATAGTGCGCCATCATCGCCAAACACTAGCAAGTTTTGTGCTGTGCCTGTTGGATCATTAATATCAATGTAACGGCTGTGGCCTGCATGTGTGCGGTTCAATGCCTTTATCTTACGTATCTCTTGACCGCGCGTTAGCGGGAAGATGTTATAGTCTTCGCCGTTGACCATTCTGTTTTGCGTGTAGAAAACCTGTGGTGCACGTTCTTTGATCTGCTCGTTTGTCTCAGCGGCCGCACCGTTAGCTACGGTTGCTTCCAAACTAAAGATCAAACGCAACGAGTATTCTTGACCATCAGCACCATAGTATGGGATGCGTATCTCGTAATTTCTTACGTCCTCAGGGCGTAGTGTTACGTTCTTGTTTGCGGATGTACGTGCCCATGTGCGGTATGTTCCGACTGGTACGTCACCGAAATTGCCGTCAGCAAATTTCAGCGTGATCTGATCGTTCAATCTTGGGATAACGCTAAAGATAGAACGAACGCTATTGCTAATGCTGTTAAAAATAACGTTTGTGCCAACCAAGCTAGGTACTTTAGTCCACTCCTCAATTACGTTACCGTCCTGATCAATCTCCTGCATGTAGACATCAGTTTCGTTTACGTTTGAAAAGCTAATGTCTGTTGTCCTATTGCGGATTGGGAAATCGTATCTGTTGTCTTGACGTTGTAGCTGTCCTTGTTTGAACATGAGGAAGAAGCCAGTGTTTGCTGATCCCATACCCTCGCCGTCGTTCCTATAAATCAAGTTGAAGGAATTTGCTGGGTTAGGGTGACGCTCGTAAAAATATTCGCCGTCAGTAAAATCAGGATTCACAATGTCGAATGGGTATTGCTTACCACGCACTGAAATATTTAGGTTGTATGACACCTCAACGTTTGGTACGCTGTTCATGTCATATAGGTCGGACGGTATGCCGCCAAGTGTGCCTGACTTTGATGGGCGACCGAATGGGTTGCTAGACTTGAACGCAGCATTTAGTATTGTTGTGAACTGCTCAAAGCCATCTGGATTGTTAGGATCATTCCAAAATACAGTAGTATTATTGAGATCGCGACCTAGGCTGTCAGTTATAGACTGGTTCGTTTGTACACCAATGAGCTTGAACAGGCCTGAGGTTGCAATATTACGCTTAGGGTTGTAGCTCAACATACGTGCTAAACGTATAATGCTCTCGCGTCGTTCCGCAGTATCGAGGAAGTTTTCGCGGGAGTTTAAGTCCACCCTAAAGTTTAAGCTTGTACCAACGTATGCAAGCAATTCAATCATCGCTACAAATTCTGAACTCTCAATGTAGTCATTGAAATCTTCAGGATAGTGTGCTCTAATGTAATCAATTAAAGAGGCGCGTATGCTGTCGAAATCGTATGCACGGAAGTCAACGTCCTTAAATGATCTGTAAATTGCTTGCCAATCTTCGGCCGCAAATAAATTATTCTGTCTAACACTCTGTGACATATTTGTTTCCTATTATACCGCGTCTATGTTTTTTCGGTCGTAGTCTATAATGAGATGTTCGGATGTGTTCTGAGGTATGAAATTCAAAATCACATCTAGTCTCATAACTTGTTCTAGTTCTCTTGCTTCTACACTAACGATGCTTACTCTTGGTTCTTGACTAATGATGTTTATAGCATCCTCAATAATGGAATCTTTTGTCTCATCATCAAACGGATCCATTAAAAGGTCATAGATGATTGTACCATAATCTGGACGCATCACCCTCTCACCTTTTATAGTTTGGAGCGCATTTAGCAAATCTTGCTTGACCAACTCAATATCAACCATTCTAAATGGAGCTGCGTCACGACCTATTGTGCTAAAACCTATATAAACTTCATCTGCCATCTTTTACATCTCGCATTATCATTTAACTTATTTATCTAATAAATAATAACACGTTTTAATTAATGAGTTGTTGACATACATCTTGTTGTGTGCTATACTACACTTGTGTTTAATAACTGAGTAATGGATATGAAAAAGAATGAAATCGTGGTTCGGTTCTCCGAACTTGCTGACACTGCGTTATCTATTAATGCTCGCACTAAAGATAAGCGGTTCTACCCAATGACTGACGGCCGCAACGGCAAGCTCATTGATTTTGGAATGTACGATTACACTACTAAGAGGTATGTACTTTCTAATATCCACGCTGCAAACGCTAAATCAGCGTTAGTGGAAATCGAAAAGATGATTACCCGTCGGTAATACAGTGGGGGCTGCAATGGCCCCCATTTTTTAGGCTGCTATGACGCCTACGTCAGGAAGGCAAATATTTGGCCATGGTAGGGAATCCATAAACGGGAGAGAGTTAATCCATCCCATCATCATGTCTGTGGAATACTGCGAGCATTTCGTCTGTAGTGATTTAATGCCTTCCTGTAATTCTAATTCTGGAATTTCAAAGCCCGCAAATAGTGGGTCAGGCAAATCCGAAATGTTCACACCAGGGAAACCAGGGATGCCTGCGATTGCTAACGCTTTTAGATCGGCTAAGGATGGCGTAGCTGGGAGCAATGCTAAAAGATCGGCTGTGGTTGGTAGAGATAATAGTGTAAACGCAAGCATATAATCGCCGCCGACTGCACCGCCACCCACCAATGCAGCAACCGCATCTGAGATTGCTGATGCTCCTCCAAAGATTAGCATATAGATTGTGCTTGTATAGCCACGTATAATATTTTGCAGTGCTACGCCAAATTCGTAGTCAGGAATTCCTAAGCCCTGGAATAATGGATCCGAAACAAACGGCTGTAAAAATCCTAAGAATGAAAAATCACCAGCTATTGCGTATTGTGCTTTTAATGCTGCTATTAAGTCATTTGCGTTAGCTGTCAACAAATCCACAAAGCTTACACCTATGCCCGGGATATCTGGAATCGGAATCGTAATGCCTAAAATACTGTCGATACCATCAAGCAATGTTGCTAGTGATTGTAGTTGTAAACCTGCAAAAAATTCAGTTGCCAGTGCATTAAGCTCCATTGGTATGTTGCTCATTGAGGGCATTAATGGATTCGGCATTGACGGTATAGGAAATGGAAACGCTGATATTGACAAGGTCATGGGTGTAAACAGCGGTGTGCTTGGCGCGAGTGCCATCATTGCGGCTGTTACACTGCTAAAACTAGGGAGTGCCGGTCCTACGTCAAAACACAAGCCCATTAGCTAGTGCCTTTGTTTACGTGGTCAGGACACGGCTCATACGTAGGTAGGCGTGAGACGACCGTGTCTAAGCTTGCTGTTTGTCTTGTAAAGCCATCGCTCTCAAACCCAACCAACACGTTTGTTTTGCTTGTTGTACTTGGTGGTGTAGCATCTGCGGGCTGTGCTTTGCCTTTCTGTATGTTCACCATTGCACCGTCAAAGCTTACGTCAGCATCTGCACGACCGTGTATCTGCAATCCTTTCAGTGACATCTTACCTGCTGCATCAAAAACAATTCCTGCATCAGCGTTTACATCAAAACTATTAGTTTGTACAGCTATGGCGCTTGCAGCTCTCATATTGATAGAATCACCAGCTTCAATATTTACATTACGATCCGCACGTAGGTTTATGTCCTCTTGTGCGCGTACACTGACCGACTTCGCACCAAAAATATCTACGTTGCCATCAGCGTCCATTTGTATCCAACCAGTGCCAGCCTTGTTGATCGCATACACAATGCCGTTTGTCTCGTCAATCAATAATTGGGCACCACTGCGTGTACGTATGCGCACATGCTCTTGTGTTGCTCCATCATCCAAGTAGAAAGATGAGCCGCCCAATCTTTTGCCCCCGTTGCCGTCTATCGAGTCTTGCGTTGTCTTGCTTGTATCAACTGGACCTGGTGTCAAAAATCCGTATGTTTGGGATGGTGCTTCCCGTCTTGCGCTAGTAGTTGTTGTGCCGCGTATTGCGTCATTTATCAAGCCTTGCGCTGCAATGCCTACCTTTGCTGATGGTAGCTCAGGGCGGAGCATGTCATCTTTTGGTTTCTCTTTGGTGCGCCTGTTGTACTCCATAAGCGGAACATCTTGCGTGTTCTGAAAGTTTTTGCCTGCGGGAATACCTGGCACCATGTTGTTCATGTTTTGCTGATATAAACAACCAAACCAAATGCCTCGGCTTGGATCACCGCTAATAAAAGTTACGACAACAAGATTTTCTATGTCAGGTGGAACAGCCCACCAACCATAACTGGTTTGGGTGTCTGAACTTTTTGAGACGTTTGTTCCTAGGTTATTTGGGCTAGTTGCGCCAGCGAAAGGTGATGCGTAGCTAACGGTGAACCATCCTCGTTCGTCTTTGGGGTCACTGTTGAATTCTGGAATCCACACTTGTAACCTACCCATCTTCTGCACATCGCGATTGTCTTTGACAATGCCCATGAACACGCCTGTGTAGGATTTGGTTCTCCCCATGTCCTCAAAGTTAGGACTGACCTTGTGTGTTCTTGAAATATTTGCCATTATGTGCCTTCGTTGCTTGTGTCTATTAGAGTTGGGTTGAGGCCTGCGAGATCGCCATCTAAATAACGTAAATTAATATGTGGGAAGCGAATTGCATTTATGGTTTGTGTAAACTGTCCCTCAGCAAATTCGTGTGTAACTTTCTGCACACCGTATACACCGTTTAATACTGTATTCGTTGTAAATTTAGGTGTTAGACCTGTTTCTGCATCTGGCATTTGCGGTGAGAAGCTGCGGAATAAAACGAATATTTCCTGGTCTGCCGTATCTACTGTTCCGATGGCACCAGAGTCGTAGGTTCCATCTATGGGATTTCTGCTTTCTAAAACCCTGTCCATTGGCGAATTAAATTGATATTTCTTACCAAGCGGTGCTGGTTCAATCCAATACGGATCACCTTTCACCTTCAGTTCAATATTAAATAAATCCGCGGACACCGGGGACATGGCATCTTCCATCAATGCACTAAGTATTGAGCGGCCCGTGTTAGATATGTTTCCTAAACTAATAGCGTTACCTTCTCCTGGTTTAGCTTCTGTAAACATTTGGTATCCCAGCGGACTCTGCTCACCATGTACCTTACTTGATTCTGAAGATTGACCACCTAAATATAACTCGCTGTCTTGTGTTATTCCAACGGCTGCACTGACTTGTGCACCTAAATCTACAAAATGAGTTGATGCCCATGTATCAATTCCCTGCGTTAGTGCATTTGAAGATCCTAAAACTGCTGAGGATGCATCTATATTAAATGCTTGGTCAGTTGAGTCAGTGGTTGCTGAATAATTTAACTGTGTGAAATCAACAGCCGCAGCACTCACATCTGTTGCGGTATTTGTTGTGCCACTTAATGACCAAGGGTTATCAGCAGTCACAAATATATTAGTACCTTCTGGCGAGTTAGACCCGCTAACAGTTGCGGCTTTTTTACTGTCTAATAGTTGGGCATCAATTTGGGCACCGCCTTCATAGTTTGTAGAGTTGTTAGTTCCACCTTGATATGGTAGTACCGAATACCACTGAAAATTGAATGTTATATCGAAGTCCAGTACCTGATCGTTTAAACCCGTATAAATGTAATCATATCGTTTCCGTAATACCTGTTTCTGTAATAAATCACTGACTCGTTGGTTTGCTGTTAATTCTGAACTATCGTTTGATTTACTTTTTAGTGTGGGTTTTCCATACGGGACGATCAAATACTTGTATCGTAATTGATAATCTCCGCGTCTCTCATCGTACTGGATAATTTCTACATCTGTTATTACTTTCCATAGTTTTTGGTTCTGTACCTTACTGGTTTGTCCTGGTTGACCTATAGAATCTGCATCATCCACTGCGCTTGCAGCTTCTTGAAAGTATGTTGTTGTACAAAGAACTGTATCTATAATCTTCGCAATAGACGTGCCTTTTGAGAATGTTGCGATAGTTTTTCCATCTTCAACAATAAATGTATTCGAACGGCCAGGTGTATCTTCTAGATTGTCTGGGATTATTTTTTCTTTTGCTACATCGCTGTCAATAATAAATTTATATTCATCTGGATATAATTGTTTTGATGAGAAACTTTTTTCTAGTTGACGAGCATACAAGTATTTCTCCAAATTACTAAAATATTCTCCGACAGTTGCAGCAGGGAGCGCCGAAACTTCACTGAGATCTGATGCATGGTTAGAGCTTGCTTTATCGCCTGCAATTATTCCGCTTATGTCGTATGTACTGCCGCCTCCGCTTATGTTAATTGCTGTTTGTAATATATAGATTGGCCATGTCCAAACTTGGTTCGATAGAGTACCATCTGTTATTGGCTTGAAGTCCCCGCCCTCATCTGGATTGCGAGCACGAAAAGATAGTTCTAAAAAGTACGGAAATGCGCGAAAGTTTTTGATACCAAATTCAGTTGCATAGGCACTAATTTTATCGAGGAACGTTGCTCCAAGAGGCTCTTGTAATACCATATCAAACTTCCACGATGTACCAGTGCCTGTTTCTCTCGTAATACCAATAATAGATTCAATATTTACACTTGTAATACCCATTTCACCGGAGCCAGATTCAGCTAATACTCTTATATCTTCTGCTGTTACATTCTTTGCTATTACAGCTTCTTCTCTTGCCAGATATAAACGAAAATGGTATGTGTAATTAGAATACTCATCTAACACATTTGATTGTATACTATCTTCTTCTTTTTCATTTGTTAATCTAGGCTGTTGCTGTTTTGGTTTTATCGTTTCGGTTGTTGCAGATGCAGATGCAGATGCTGATTCTGATTTTGATTCTTTTGACAGTCTTATACTTTCCGTGGATAATGCAGTACCCGCCTGTATTTGTATACTAGACGTTCCATATTGGCTTCGCCCAGCCAACCCGTCTGATCCTGTTCCGCCCAGTGCATATGTGTATGATGATAGTGCAGCCTGATCATCGCCTTGCATGGGTGTTTGCCAGTTCCCGTTAAGTCGGTATGCGGGGTTAGCTGCTAGCCATTCTGAGTTAGGTGTATTAATGGCATCGAGGTTGGCGCGCTGGTTGGTTTCGTCGGCATTTCTCGGCATTAGCTTAGTGTCTCAACTACTTGTGCTGCTGGGATAATAATTTCCAAACCAGCAACAAAGTCTTCAATCGGATCAACAAGAATATCTTTGTTTCTCGCTGCAAAAACCCACCACAGTCTTGGTGAGCCGTATATGTCTTGTGCTAGGGTGTCTGGCCGCTTGTCGTATTTAGATTCAAGAATCATCTTATAGTCATTAGCTGAGACAGGAATTTCCCTTGCATTCCATAGATCAAGATAAAAATCTTTTATTGGAGTGGTGTAATATGGGCTGCTTACTTTGTTAATACGTGACATTATAAGAATCCTTTTGAAAGTAGATCGCCTGTTTTAAATTTTGCAAGGTCAAATTCCTTGCGTACTTTTGATGGGTTTTGTTGTACAAGTAAGGTTACGGTCATATTCAATGATGTTGGTACATAACTAGTAGTATTATTGGGACCAGGAACAGATACATAATCTATATCTCGTTCTAATTGATAATTCACAGTAGACACGACAACCGGCACATTATTAAATTGATGGTCACCCATATAGTTGAATCGTAATACTGGAGGCGGCGTGCCTGCCCTTCCAGCTTTGGCAGCTTCGTCACCAAATTCAATCATTGTCATAGCACGTAAAAAGTGTATAACAGCTAATACGTATCGAGCTTCAGACACAGTCTGTGCAGTGAACATGCCTACCACGGTTATTTCCGCAGGCATAGATTTTACGTAATTTTGGTAAGGATAGTTGCTATGTGTAAAGTGAAAATTATTATATTCTGCGGATGCGCCAAACATGATATCTGGAGTATATGGCCAGACTACACCTCTAGTTTTCCAAAGCGGTGCTAGAATATTTTCATCGCAATAGGCAGGACCAAGAACCTCTGTTTTACCGGCAATAGTTTTCGATGCCGGTCCTAATCTTGCTCTCATTTTATCTTCCATAATACACTCCTCAGTTGCATACTATTTACCTGATAAATAATATATAGTTTTAATTTTCTGTTAAAAGACTTGACAATTAGTGGAAAAGACGCTATAATAATAGGAACGCAGTCGTAAGGAGGAACATGGCTAAGACTAACTATTTAAGCAATAAACAGCTATTAAAAGAAATACACAGAAGTAAACGCTCGTATTGCGAATTCACCGCCCCGCATTATCACCAATATGATGTAATAGTAGAAGAACTTGATGAAATTTTTGAGCCTGAAACCATAAAATTAGCAAGAAAGAATAAAGCGGCTCGTTTGGCACAAGCAAATCACAAAGCTGCCGTAGAGGCACACACAGGATCACCTTCTGCAAAACCTCGGTTGATCGACCATAAAATTGATCCTACAACATTAGCAGCAGATGAGCTTGTATACCGTGTAATTGATTACACCCACATACCGCTCGAACCTGGACGTAAGAAGAATCCGCGCAAAGAAGCAGAGCATTATGCGCGATTGAATTTTATTCCCTTCAAGCACTATGTTGTGAAGGATGGTAAGGCTATAGAGGTTGGTCGCAGCCATTGTCAAAATGGTGAATTTTGCCAGACACATGGTGCGATGACTGACACGCTGGCGCGTATGTTTATGTTGCTTGTAGAGCGTTATAGTCAAAGATCAAACTGGCGCGCATATACATATCTCGATGAGATGAAGGGGCAAAGCTTATTGCAACTTTCATCTATGGGGCTACAGTTTAACGAATATAAGAGTGATAACCCGTTTGCGTATTACACGGCTGCAATCTCAAACACGTTTACACGGGTGTTGAATATCGAAAAGAAGAATCAAAATGTGCGTGATGAAATCCTCATTAGCAGAGGACAAACGCCGAGCTTCTCAAAACAAATACAATATGAGGAAGGTCTGCGCCTACTGCGCGAATCGAATATCGAAAACGAGGATTAAGGAATGGCTCAAGAGCAGTTGTTTAAGAAGGCAGCGGTCTTTACGGATATACACTTTGGCTTGAAGCATAACTCGCGGCAACATAACAACGATTGTCAGCGTTTTGTGGAATGGTTCTGTGAGGAAGCAAAAGCGCGCGGATGTGATACATGTTTCTTTTTAGGAGACTGGCACCATCATCGTGCGTCTATAAACGTCACCACACTCAACTACACACTCAATAATTTAGAGACACTCAACAATACTTTTGAAAAAGTGTATTTCATTACTGGCAATCACGATCTATATTACAGGGAAAAACGTGACATGCATTCCTTGCCTATGTTACACAAATTCCCCAATATTGTTGTTGTGGATGAAATATTAGTCGAAGGTGATGTTGCGGTTGTTCCGTGGCTTGTGGCTAACGAGTGGAAAGACATTGAGAAAATAAAGTCGAAATACATGTTTGGTCACTTTGAGATACCGCATTTTTATATGAACGCGCTGGTCTCGATGCCAGATCATGGTACACTACAAGAAACACATTTTATAAACCAGGAATATGTTTTCTCAGGCCATTTTCACAAACGCCAGCAACGAGGCAAAGTACATTACGTTGGGAATCCCTTTGGTCATAACTATGCTGACATTTGGGATTTTGAACGTGGCGCAATGTTTTTGGAATGGGGTGGTGTCCCCGAATATGTAGACTGGGAAAATGGACCTCGGTACATTACGCTGAACCTAAGTGAGCTACTGGAGTATCCTGACAAATACTTGAACGAGTATACACATGCAAAAGTTACGCTGGATGTGGACATCTCGTATGAGGAGGCAAATTTTTTGCGTGAGACGTTTCAGGAAACCTATAACATACGTGAGCTACGTTTGATCCCTAAGAAGGATGAGGATCTTATAAACACTGATTCAGGTGACATTACGTTTGAAACAGTGGATCAGATTGTTACAGATCAGCTTACGGCGATAGACAGTCAAAATTTTGATAAAAACAAATTGATTGAGATTTATAGTAACTTATGATTACAATAAAAAATATTACAATAAAAAACTTCATGTCCGTCGGGCAGGTTACACAAAGCATTAATTTTGAGAATCAGGATTTGGTCCTTGTGCTTGGTGAAAACTTAGACCTCGGTGGTAATGATTCGCGCAACGGTGTGGGTAAAAGCACCATTGTAAATGCACTATCCTATGGCCTATATGGTTCAGCGTTGACTAACATACGCAAGGATAATTTGATTAACAAAACTAACGGCAAGCAAATGATCGTCACGCTGGATTTTTCCAAGGACGGCATTGACTACCGCGTTGAACGTAGCAGACGCCCTAACAAATTTTCATTTTTTGTTGGTGGTAAAGAGCTAGGTGAAGATGAAGGTGAGGAAGATGAATCGCAAGGTGACAGCAGGGTAACGCAGCAGGAACTGGAACGTGCGCTGGGCTTGAGTCACACGATGTTTAAAAATATTGTTGCGCTAAACACCTACAGCGAGCCATTCCTAAGCATGAGGTCGGGCGACCAGCGTGACATTATTGAACAGCTACTTGGTATTACGAAACTGAGCGAAAAGGCTGTGATACTGAAAGAGCAGTTGCGCATGACAAAGGACAGTATCAAGGAAGAAGAATTCCGCATCACAGCAGTGAAGGAAGCTAACAAACGTATTGAGGATAACATACGGTCGCTTGGTATAAAATCTAACGCATGGAACAGTGGACACCAAGCCAAGCTTGAGGAGACTGTATCCGCCATTGAGGTGTTGCGCGATATAAACATTGACGATGAGATTGCAAACCACAAACAGCTTGCAATAACGCAGGCTGCAAAGCGTCAGCTAAACGAGCTTACACGCCAGCGGTCGTCGGTTGAGAGTTTACTGAAAACGAATCAGAAAAATTATGACGTTGTGCTAAAAGAACTAGATCATATCCGCGATCAAAGTTGCCCTACGTGCGGTCACACACTTGAGGATGAGAAGCACAAAGAGATTGAGGCTGCGGCAGTGGCTAAGGGTGCAGGCTTTGCTACAAAGATTGCAGAGCATGAAAGCAAGCTTGAAGAACTGGATGCTGCTATTGCTGAGGTTGTGGTCGGTGATGAACCTGCAACGTTTTACGATGATATCGAAGACGCATACAATCACCGTGCAAGCTTGGAAAGTTTAGAGAACACGCTTACAACTGAGGCGGAGCGTGAGAATCCGTTTTTGGATCAGATCGAGCAAATGAAAGACACTGGGTTACAAGAGGTGACGTTTACGGTCATGAATGAGCTTACGGTGCTGCGCGATCATCAAGAATTTTTGCATAAACTACTAACAAACAAGGATAGCTTTATCCGTCGCAAAATTATTGACCAGAACCTCAGCTATTTGAATTCGCGTTTGGAATATTATTTGGAACGCATAGGTCTGCCACACAAGGTGAAATTTCAATCTGACCTCACTGTAGAAATACAAGAACATGGTCGTGACTTAGACTTTGACAATTTGAGCAGGGGTGAACGCACACGGTTGATACTTAGCTTGAGCTGGGCATTTAGGGACGTGTATGAGAGTTTGAATTCGCCTATCAACTTGTTGTTTATTGACGAGCTAATTGACAGTGGTTTGGATACTGCTGGTGTTGAGAGTTCACTTTCGGTTTTGAAAAAGATGTGCCGTGACGGTACACGCAATATTTTCCTTATTAGTCACCGCGATGAATTAGTAGGACGTGTGAATAGTGTGTTACGAGTAATTAAGGAAGGTGGCTTTACAAGTTTTGATGAGGGCGATGTTGAGGACGTAATATAATGGCTGTAAACGGTAAGCAAAAAGGCAATAATTATGAGCGCAATATAGCGAATTTGCTATCTGACCGTTTTAAGGATTACACCAATATCGAAAAAAGTTTTAGGCGTAATCCAGACTCCGGTGCGTTTTTCGGTGGCACTAATGTAAACCGCATGGAGGTGTATGACACTGACTATGCTGTATACGGTGATTTAATTTGTCCGCGGAATTTTAAATTCTCAGTCGAATGTAAGCATTATAAATCTCCGCCTTCATTTGCTTCCATTATGCTACAAAAAGTAACAGCATGGGACGACTGGCTCAAAAAAGCGAGACAGGATGCGTCTTCTGCAAACAAACAGATGATTCTCGTTATAAGATACAACGGGGTCAAAGACGTTGCGTTTTTGGAAGCTGGTATGCTTGACAAGACGCCAATAATAAGCTATAATAACGCATACGGATACTTATTATCCACTGTGCTAGAGGAAGATGATTCTTTCTTTTTTGAATAACCTTTTTTCACTTATGGAACGATAACAACGTATAAATACAGGTGTACACAGACAACACTGGTACCCGCATAAAATATAAGAACCCTCGGCGTATACAGACCCAAACTGATACCCAAACAATTCAAAAAAACTTATAAAATCCCAAATAAGAACCTTGGTAATAATTATGGAACTTACAAGTAGCACTGTAGAATAAAAGCCCTTGAGGGTGCCGTCGTAGGGGCGTTGCACTCAGATACTGGGTCGCTACCTTGCATGTTTTGGAAGACATGCTCGCAACAAAATACACAAATTCCGAAGTTCAGCGTATAGGAGTATCTCACTGTGATGTGAGTGCCGGGAGTGACGTCCTTGGTAGAAAATTAATACTATGTCCATCGTTGGTAATCTGGTTAATTACATCTCTACCTGATAGATAGGTAGTATGCAAAGACGAAGTGCTATCCCTCAGGGGTATCACCGTGGAGACTTAACTGTAATACAAGGACTTCAAAAAGGATGGTGCTCTGTGAAACAGATACAACACCAGCTTACACACACTTTGCCTGTGATTTAGTGTGGCGTAGGTCGCGACATTCTACTTGATGAGTAGACGAAATGGTTAAGAGGTCAATGGTGTCCGCCTCACGTAGGATTATTCCAGGATCCGCAGTCTCAAATCGGGGTGGTGATGAAACCAGCACGTTGGTTCAAATATACTTCTTTCGCCCGGCAACGGGCGAAATATGGCTCCAAAACAAGCAACATTGGACTGACCTAAATAATTAAAATAATAAATTAAATAGCTGAGTGTTATTACGAAGTGGAGTGAAACGAAACGAGTAAAACACGAAAGCTACAAAGCGTAGCTTTGCGAATAGTTATAATATTACAGTTGTTGTAGTTATGGATGGAGTATTCGTAAATTAGTTATTGTCTTCTACTAAATATATAGCCGCGCTATCATCATCACCTTTAAGTTTCAGGACGAATAGTTCTTTATCACTTAGTTTCCTCATTTCAGATAGCTTACAATTGTATGTTGATCCATCTAAGAATCGAATGGCGTGACTGTCGGCAGAAATTTCTGTTGTAGACCACGCACCAATCCCCGGTCCGCCTATATCACTAGCGACCTTCCCGATAGCGCGCAATCCCCAACAGAGATCAACTTCTACATAATCCCCTATTTTAAAATCAGTGTCAGATATTTTATTTGCCCCATGGACGTCTGTTATAAATCCGTATTACTTTCTTCAGCCAATCAGCTTCATACTGATCGACCATGTCAGCAGTCATGTGCAAACGTGCGCAAACAATATCGTGTCCAATAGTATCGACCGAGATAACACCAGCGAACTTACGGAAATGCAGCGTTGTTAGTGCAGAGATACGCAATTCAACGTCGCCCCGCAAACCATCCACTAACGTTCTGTTACCCTGCTCGTCTACTGTATGATGTGCTGCCCATTTCATTTCACCTTTTAGCACTGCTACGTCTGTGGTTAGACGCTCGCCGACCATAGGCGTGATGAAAATATGTCCGAACAGCGGTTGCCCTGGTGTTGAGCTTGCTGAATAGTCTACAGGAGAAAATTTCTTTGTCTCTTTCCATGAGTCTGTCATCTCAGGCACAGCCCAGGATTTTCCTGGCATGTATAGTGGTGACCAGTCAATATTTTGCATTTCTAGTAAACGAGATGTAGAGTATACCCAATTATACTTTGGATACATGAACCAAGCAACATCGCTTGTTAGCGGAATGTCCACTGGTGCATCTATGCTCTCAAACTTCGTGCCTTTTATATTTTTTCCTAACCAACTCATTACATCCACTCCTTACCTGTCTTGTCCTGTGCTTTCTTGTTTATGTATGTTATAAATCTGTTACGTTCTGCTGCTGATATCTCATGTACTTCTGACCACGTAATTCCACCGTTGAATTCATACACGATATCGGTCATTTGTTGTCTAACAGAAATAATATCTTTTCTATAGCTTTCTAATAGCTTCTGTATTTCTTCCGGGGGTGCCGAAATTAGAAAGCGGAAGAAAAAGACATGGGATTAAACTCTAACGGAGCATCCCATTCATGTTGGCATGTTGTACATGTTACTGGGGCTGTCTTAGCTATACCAGTTTTAGCAATTTCCATTCGTAACTGATCTATTTTATCTATTTCTGAACTCTTAACATTTTGTAAAAATTCCGAAATATGTTTTCTATTACTAACTTCTACTAACTCATCTTCTGCGTTAGTATATACAATCTTATCAATACTATCTACAAGTAATTCAAAGTTGATCTTACTCATCTTTTTAATACCGTTGGATAATAATGAAAGTCTTTGGTCATCGTTTGTAGTTGAGGTTTGTAACAACCGCTGTATTTTGCCTGCCTCATATAGAGACTGGTATTGTTTTACAAGGGCTTTAAAATTATTAGGCTTGACATACACTGTAATCTCACCTTGAACAATTGTGTTGTATTCAGCTTCCAGCGTTTGTGCCTTATTGATAACTACATCGAGATTAATATCGTAGTGATTTTCTGCGTCACATTCTGGGCAATAAACACCAATCGTAGCATTTTCAGCAAAGCTAGCCTTACGTATGCCCAACATAATTACTTCAATGTCGCATTCTAACAAACGATCAACAACATTGACCTGAGGGACGCAACTCTTTATAACGTATGAGATAGCTTCACCACTAAGTAACGCATCGGGATTCTTTAGCATCATTTCATCTTGTGCAGTCATAGGCAAAATACCTAGCTCATATTCACCTTCTTCTACCTCTAATGTTCCTTTGGGATAGAAGTATCCTCTCGACGGAAGCGATACGTATGCTTCTGGAGACCTAAAAAAGCTCTGTAGTGGATTGGATTCTTTCTGTGCCATTATGGTGTACCTTTTTGTTGATAAATAATAGTAATTGCGTATAGCATTATTTATCTACGTAGATAACCTTGGAATTGAAAAATGGCAGACATTAATGACATTCAGAACATTATAGACGGTTTACCTGAGTGGGCAACCGAGAAAACGCTTTCTGATCTTTTGAGAGTGATGCAAAGCACAGGTGCAGTCACTAAAACGCAAGCTAAAGATGCTGGTAAGGCATTAAATAACATTGCGAAAAATTCCAACAAGTCAAGAGAACAACAAAAGAGCTCCTTATCTGAACTTAAGGCACTAGTCAAAGGCAACAAAGAATCTACTAAAGCAGAAGAGAAAGCAGAGAAAAGAAGAATCGCTGCGGAAAAAGCAAATAGAAAATTTGCCTCCTCTGAGAAATACAAAGATGTAAATGATCGGTATCGTGGCAAGGCATGGAAAGCAGGTCGTGGTATTGAATCAGGAATTGGTGGTATTAGCTCCATGATTGGTGGCGGCATTGGCGAAATTAACGCACCGATGGGTAAAGTTGCTGGTATGTTTGGAACACTGGGAGGTAAACTCTCAAAGCTAAATCCCGTAGTAGGAATATTGAGTGCTGGTTTTGGTTTACTTAGTGCAGTTGTGGGTAGAGCTTGGAAGGTATTCACAAATACGCTGAAAACTATGGTTTCGTTGAACGAGGTAGGTATAGGATACGCTAATTCGGTCAGAAATATGATAGCTATGTCATCCAACATGTCTTTGACTATGGAAGAATTTGAAGCGGCTGTTGGCAGATCAGCACAGGCAATCGGCTATTTCGGTTTAAAGACATTCTCAGACATAGCAGCAGGTCTAGGCGGCGCAAACAATGTGCTGAAAAAGTATGCTGTAACTGTTGCTGAAGCTGCTGAATATACCGCAGCAGAGTTAGATATGCGACGAATGGGTGGCATGTTTGACAAACGAAACGAAAAAGAAATGCAAGAGGCTGTGGCAGGAAATATTAAGGCATTGAGTATTTTCTCAAAGATAACAAATAAAACACGGCAGCAAATGCTAGAAGAACAGAAAGCATTATTAGCAAGGGCTGACGTAGAAGCATATATGGCTGGACTTAGTCAAGAACAGGCAGCAGCATATAAAACTAACTTACAGAATCTTGCTTGGATGCCTGCTGAGATGCAAGGTGGCATGGCAGAGATGATGTCTAATATCTATGGCCCACGGAATACGCAATATTTACAAGACATACAGGCTACAGGTGCCTCTAATGTTGCTAAGGCAATGGAAGATATTGCTATGCAACAGAAGGACGCCGCCGAGAGAGGTGTGACCTTAACCATGGAGCAGCAAGATGCTAACAGGACTAGGTTAGCACAAGCACTAAGACAAGATCACCATATATTACAGCGTGTCGGTAGTGCTGGTGGACAGTATGCTGATCTAGCACTAAAACTAGCAGGCTCTACTAATTTAGAACTTAATATGCAGGAGAGGAAAAACAAAGCCTTAGAAGAAGAATGGCTAGCAAAGAAACTTGCTGATAAGAATTACAAGGTGTCGCTAAAGGATTACAAAGCAAATGCAGATAAAGCAGCACAAACGGCTGTAGATTTTGATAACTCTTTAGCGAAACTAAAAGTTATGTTTGATAAATTTATTATCTCATTTATACAGAAGATGGTAGGCGAGGGCGGATTTGAAAAAGTATTAAGTTTTGCAGCTGATGTAGCAAAAGATTTAGCAAATTGGTTAGCTAAAATTTCAGAACCAGGCGGAATGGAAAACTTCTGGAAAGAAATAATAGATGCAATCGAACCTATTATGAATAAAGTTGGTGCTTGGATGTTCACCGGCATGAAAGAAGCAATATTCGGGACTCCAGAAGAAAATGCCCGCAGAGCAGAACTAGAGAATAATGCAAGACGGGGTTTTTCGATGAACAATACCTCACCCGAAGAAACGCAGGAAATGCCTGAAAAAATTCCTGGAACAGCACAAGACCCAAAAAAAGTAACAATACAGAAAAAAGAGCAAGCAGAAGCAGATGCCCAGATAAGCCAAGCAGAACAAAAGAAGATAGACACAATGAAGGATCGTGAAGAGATATTACGAGAAATTGCAAGGCTATTGTCTGAGTCTCTTCTAATAGATAAGAAACTACTGAGAAAAGTCGGCGGCGACCTGTATTAAAATTTAGCACGGCTATCTGATAATGTGATAAATAAGTGTAGTGATAACGTAGGGATCAAATATGTCGTGGACTAAGTTTTTTCAACCAGCTAACTCAGTAATGCCAGTGCAAAATACGGGCGGTACTTCGATGGCATCATCTGTGAGCAAGTTTAGCTCATGGCTACCTGAATTTTACCAAGGACCACCTAATCGTCTTATGCGCTATATGCAGTATGAGCAGATGGACCTTGACCACGAAGTTTGCGCAGCACTAGACACAATTGCTGATTTCTCAACTCACCTCGATGAAAATACAAAAGTTCCATTCAAGGTAGTTTATCTCGATGAAGCGACCCCAACTGAAATACAGATCATAGATGAATCACTAAAGCAGTGGTCAAATCTAAATGAATTTTCAAAGCGCATGTGGCGTATGTTCCGTTCTACACTTATGTACGGGGACCAATTCCTCATTCGTGATCCTGAGACCTTTAAGCTATACTGGGTTGACCCTTCGACCGTAGAGAAGGTGTTGGTCAACGAAAGTGAAGGCAAGAAAATCGAAATTTATTATGCAAGGGAACTAGATCTAAATCTACAGTCCCTTACAGCAACGAATACAATGAAGAAGACTGAAATGGGCTACAATGCTCAAGACACAATCTTCCCTAACGCACCTTATAGCGGTCAAGCAAATTATTCCTCAGGATCATCTTACGGCAATGTAATGGCGACTGGTAGCAACCAGTCACAACAACCAGCAGCACCTGTAGACGCAGAACACGTTGTTCATTTATCACTCTCAGAAGGCATGAACAACTCCTGGCCCTTCGGCATTAGTATACTTGAGGCAGTGTTTAAGGTATACAAGCAAAAAGAATTGCTAGAAGATTCGATCCTAATTTATCGTGTTCACCGTGCCCCAGAACGTAGAATATTTTATATTGACGTAGGTACAATGCCACCAAATAAGGCAGCACAATACTTAGAGCGTGTACGTTATGAGGTGCAGCAGAAGCGCATACCATCACGTACAGGTGGCGGACAAAATATCTCAGACGCAGCGTATAATCCAATGTCGATGCTTGAAGATTACTACTTTGCAACGACAGCAGATGGTCGCGGATCAAAAGTGGAAACACTACCTGGCGGCGAAGGCTTAGGTCAAATTGACGATCTAAAATACTTTAATAATAAGATGCTACGTGGCCTAGGTGTTCCTTCGGGCTACCTACCAACAGGACCAGATGACGGTTCTAATGCATACAATGACGGTCGTATTGGTTCAGCATTTATACAAGAGTTCAGATTTTCTAGAACCTGTCAGCGTTATCAGCGTATGCTTGCTCCAGTGTTTGACGAAGAATTCAAATTATTCCTAAAACATAGAGGAGTTACAATTGACACCTCAATTTTTGAACTCGAATTCATGGAGCCGCAAAACTTCTCAGAGTATAGGGAAATCGAGCTATACACACAACGCGCTGGTCTATTTAATAGCGTTAAAGACGTACCATTTATTTCCAAGCGTTTTGCTCTCAAGCGATTCTTAGGAATGGATGAGGACGAAATGGCTGAGAATGAGCGCATGTGGCGTGAAGAGCAAGCCGTTGAGCATTTGACACAGGACGATCAGGCTAGCTCAGATTTACGTTCGGTCGGTGTTGGCGCCCCAGGCGGAGAATTTGACTTTGAAATGGGCGATGAAGGCGAAGGTGATGAAGGCGACATGGGCGGCGAAGAGTTTGCAGATATCGGCGGCGAAGAAGGCGGCGGCGAACCTGCAGGCGGACCTGGCGGCGAACAACTATAAAAGATAAATAATACTATGGACCTACGTAAATTCTTATTGAATGAAAATTATTTCCCGGAAGATGACGAGCGGAATAAAACTGAGATATCAGACACGCGCCGCCCTCGGTTAACATTACGCCACTTAAACAAACTGCGTAAAATCCGCGAACTACGTAAACTAGAAATGTCGGCTCAAAAAGACTTTGTTAAGCGTATGTATGGTGCATCACCAGAAGACGACGGCGGCGGATTTTAAAACGCTGTTTTAACTAGCATTCCTTTTTGCTAAATACATTTAGTGCTAAAAACGACCGTTTTTGGTGCATAATCCTACTCTTTTTCTCTCATCTGTTAAATATAGGTGTAATACTTTGCAATATTGCCTATTTAATTTAACAAGGAGAAATTAAAGATGTCACATCGCCAAAAGCTTGAGCAGGTCCTAGATCTGTTGATCAACGAAGAGACTGATGCGGCTTCCGAAATTCTACATTCCTTAATCGTCGAAAAAGCTCGTACAATGTACGAAGAGCTAGTAGACGAGGATTTTGGTGGGGACGAGAAAGAAGACTTTGCAGATGAAATTGAATCTGACAAGGACGAAATCGAAGCCGACGAAATCTATGATGATGAGGAAGTAGACGACGAAGCAGCCTTAGACGACGAAGGATTTGAAGACGAAGAAGGTGGAGAAGAAGAGATTGAAGACCGTGTTGAAGACCTAGAAGCAAGGTTCGCAGAACTAAGCGCAGAATTTGAAGCCCTAGTAGGCGACGAAGAAGGTCTTGAAGACGAAGGATTTGAAGACGAAGGTGAAGAAGGATTTGAAGACGAAGGTGACTTCGGCGACGAAGACGAATTCGCAGCAGACGACGAAGGCTTTGAAGAAGAGGATTTTGATGATCTTGAAGAAGCAACAAAGCTTCAGGATGAAGTCCCTTCCCCAGGCATGGATAAAGAAGGCAAATTTTCCGGTACAGGCAAAAATTCCAAGATTGGCGCAACTAATGTAAACGCTCCATTCTCACGTCCAACACGCAAAGCAGACCACGGCGGCAAGCCAGTGCAAGCTAAGGGTGGCGACGAGTCAGGTTTCAAAGCTGGTCAAGGTAAAGAAAGCACACCTAGCGATAACATTGATGCACCACAGAAGAAGCAGACTGCAAAGTCTGACGGCTTCGCTGGCACTGATAAGGGTTCGAAAAAGGGCGCAGTTAATCCAAAGAGCCCACTAGGTTCAGCGGGTTCACCAAAGGGTGCAAGCTAACTTAACAGTGTGTAGGAAAGGATAATGTCAAATAAATTATATGAATTTATGTCGTTCGATAAGGCTAACATAGTCTTAGAATCGAGTGGAAAAGACCTTTTTATGAAGGGAATTTTCATCCAAGGCGATGTAAAAAATCAGAATCAAAGAGTATATCCTTTAAACGAAATTAATAAGGCAGTTGTCCAAATTAATGAGCGTATAAAGACGGGAGAAACCGTTCTTGGCGAATTAGACCATCCAGAGGAACTTTCCATCAACCTAGATCGCGTGAGTCACATCATCGAAACTATGTGGATGGAAGGTGCCGATGGGCATGGTAAGCTAAAGATTATCCCAACACCCACTGGCAATATTGTAAGAACGTTGTTAGAAGCTGGCGCAAAACTAGGCGTTAGCTCTCGCGGTTCAGGTAATGTAGGAAATTCTGGCGGAGTAAGTGACTTTGAGATCGTTACGGTCGATATAGTTGCGCAACCATCAGCACCTAATGCATATCCAAAGACCATTTATGAGAGCTTGTTTAATATGCGCGGCGGGCAAACAATGTATGATCTTGCAGTAGACGCTACACATAGTGAAGTTGCAAAAAGGTATCTTGCAAAGGATATCGCAAAATTTATTAAAGAATTAAAGATATAAGGAGAACGACACATGAGAAAGTTCGAAGATATCCTAGCAGAAGACCTAAAGCTTCCAGAAGAGGCAAGGGTTTCTATTCAGGAGGCGTGGTCCGCCAGGCTTGCTGAAGCGAAGGAAGAAGTTACCGCCGAGCTTCGTGAAGAGTTTGCCCAAAAGTTTGAGCATGACAAGTCTGTTATGATCGAATCAGTAGACAAATTTCTAAATGATAAAGTCCGTTCTGAGATGGAAGAATTCGCCACTGACAAAAAGGCGCTTGCAGAAGAGAGAGTCGTGTATAAGGCCCGTGTTGCAGAACACATTAAGGTCTTAGAAAAGTTCTTAACAGCAACTCTTGCAAAAGAGGTTAAGGAATTGCGCGAAGATCGTAACAAGCAGGCAGCAAACGTCAGCAAGCTAGAAGGTTTCGTACTGAAGCAACTAGCTGAAGAGGTAAAAGAATTCCACTCAGACAAGAAGACCCTTGCTGAACAGCGAGTAAAAATCATTCGCGAAGGCAAGAAAGAACTAGCAGAGACAAAAGCACAGTTTGTTAAGAAGGCTGCAAAGCTTATCGAAAAGCAAATTAATTCTACACTAGCCAACGAGATTAAGTCTTTCCGTAAAGACATTCGTGAAGCCCGTGAGAACGACTTTGGTCGTAGGATCTTTGAAAGTTTTGTAACAGAGTATATGGGCTCCCACCTCAATGAGGCAGGCGAAATTGCTAAGTTGCAGAAGCAGACTAAGATGCTAGAAGCGAAGTTAGAAGAAGCTACTGTAATAGTAGCAAAAGAAAAACAACTCACAGAGTCAGTAGAGCGTAAGTTGGCTGCTACACAGGATCGCGTTACTCGTGACAAGAAATTGAACGAGCTACTAAGTCCTCTAGGTAAGCAACAGCGCGAAGTGATGTCAGAGTTACTGCAAACTGTTAAGACCGACAAACTGGATGAGGGCTTTAAAAAGTACCTACCAGCCGTGCTTAACGAAAAGAAGGCAACACAGACAGTTACAGAACGTAGACCGCTGAAAGAATCAGTAAGAACTACAAAGACTGGAGATAGAAGGGCTAATCCTGCCCAACAGCAGGAGGATGACTCCCTGGCTGTAGAAATTGGCGAGCTAAGAAAATTAGCCGGCATTAATAACAAGTAATTTTAAAGTAAGGAGAAAACTAATGGCCAATAAGCTATTTGAAAACAAGTGGGGTGCTACTAAAGAAGCCCTTATGGAAGGTCTTTCCGGTTCCCGCCGCGAGACAATGGGTGTTGTCCTTGAGAACACTCGCAGGCATTTGACAGAATCAGCAACAGCTGGTGCTACAGGTGCTGGTAACATTGCAACATTGAATAAGGTTATGCTTCCGCTAATCCGTCGTGTTATGCCTACTGTTATCGCTAACGAAATCCTAGGCGTACAGCCTATGACTGGCCCTGTTGGTCAGATTCACACCTTGCGTGTGCGTTATGCTGATACAGCATCTGGTGTAACCGCTGGTACAGAAGCACTATCCCCGTTTGATATTGCTCGTGCATACTCCGGTAACGAAGTATCTAACGCAGCAGGTTCCCGTGCAGCTTCTACAGCAGCATTGGAAGGTGCAGCTGGTAACCGTCTAAGCATCCAAATCTTGAAAGAGACAGTAGAAGCTAAGACACGTAAGTTATCTGCACGTTGGACTTTTGAAGCCGCACAGGATGCATCCGCAGTTCACGGTATCGACATTGAAGCTGAAATCATGCAGGCACTAGCCCAAGAGATCACAGTTGAAATCGACCAGGAAATGCTAAACAACCTACGCGCACTATCTGGTGCAGCCGCAGCTACATACGACCAGACAGCAGTGTCCGGTACAGCTACATACGTTGGTGACGAACATGCTGCTCTAGCAGTAATGATCAACCAACAGGCTAACCTAGTTGCTTCACGCACACGTCGTGGCGCAGCTAACTGGTGTGTTGTTTCCCCAACTGCATTGACCGTATTGCAGTCGGCTACAACTTCATCGTTTGCACGTACAACTGAAGGTACATTTGAAGCACCAACTAACACCAAGTTAGTAGGTACACTGAACAACAGCATGAGAGTGTTTGTTGACCAGTATGCAGCAGATGATACAGTCCTACTAGGCTATAAGGGCCCAACAGAGACAGATGCAGCGGCGTTCTACTGCCCATACATCCCTCTAATGAGCACCGGACCAGTAATGGATCCATCAACCTTTGAGCCAGTGGTCAGCTTCATGACACGTTATGGTTACCAGGAGCTAACTAACACAGCTAACTCCCTAGGTAATGCTGCTGACTACCTATCACAGGTTGCTGTGACAGGTCTAACGTTCTATTAAAATAGAGCAATAGAAAGCAAAGTGAGAAAGGGGCGCAAGCCCCTTTCTTTTTGTCTCAAAGAAAATCCACTGTATTCTTGATAAATACTTGTATGACATACAAAAAAATTCAAACTGGGGATTATACTGTTGACGTAGGTAGCGGCAATTTTGAGGTTGCTGGTACTACAGGATCAGTAGTTTTAGATACATCTAGCACAACCACACAACGCACATTTACATTTCCTGATCTTGCAGGTACTGTATTGACAACTACAGCAGGAACAGCGTTAACTGCAACAACAGCGACTAATGTAACTATTACAGATGATACATCAACAAGTGCTGTAATGTATCCAACGTGGGTAACTGCTAATACAGGTAATTTACCAACATACACAACAAGCACAAAACTATCATTCAATCCATCCACAGGTGTATTGTCTTCAACTTCATTCCTAAGTTCCACAGCAGCAGGTCTAACAGCAGATGCAGGATCAGCACAAGGTAATGGCGTAATAACCTCAACATATAATATTTATAGTACAGTAGCTACTACAGGTGACGCAGCGACATTACCGGCGACATTTGCGGTTGGCACAATTATTTATATTAAGAATGACGGTGCAAATAGCATGGATGTATTCCCAGCGTCAGGAGATGATGCGGGAGCAGGTGCAGATACTGCGGTTGCTATTGCGGCTGGAGTAGGTGCTGCATTTATTGGTACTACTGCCGATGCAGTATGGACACAACTGTACTAATTACTGGTGTTGCCCCAAAATAATTTCTAATAACGCAAGTGCCTTTTGCGTACAGAGGCTATTACGTGCGCCTTGGTGCATGGGTTTCGGCCACTGACCTAATTTTATCCAGCAATACCCCACCGCCTCTTTATTAATTTTTGGGATAAACTCCTCACCAACAACGCATATAAACGTATAATAGCGGAAATTTTTGTCTCGACTCTCGTAAATATCAAAAGGATAAATTTTACTAATCTCAGGCACAAAACCCATTTCTTCTTCTAGTTCTCGCATGAGACAATCCTTCGGCGATTCTTCACCTTCAAGCATGCCTCCCCAGAGACTCCAGGTCATGTTATGTGTTTTATAGGGTGCGCGCAAATTGAGCAGGACACGGCCTGTCTTAGCACATAAGAAAAGGGCTCCCGACCCGCTTTTTTGATCCATTACATTTCAATCCGAAAATAACCTGGATTGTATTCTCCCAAATATGTGTATAACCATTGTGTACCATCAAATTTATAATGCTGACCGTCAGCAGTATTCACAACATAAGCAACCGTAGTCGTAGCAACCGAATCAAACACCACAGACCACGTTGCACCATTGTATTGTATAATATCATTTTCGTATGCCACAACAGATCCCCACGGTCCAGTAGCATTTGCTGGTATAGCGGGCTCCTCACCGGCTGTGTATCCGCCTAAAAGCATATAACGCTGTCCAGCAGCCGCAGCAGGTAGACCATTGCCTGGCCACACATTTTGGGGATCAATAATGTCCAACACTGGTCCACCACTTATCGTAGTTGGCAAGCTATCTTGATCCACAACAAAGGTCGCTATATTACTTTCTGTGCTGCTAATCTCAAGCGAGCCTAAAATATCGCCAGACGTGTCTTCAATATCGTTTAACGTTTTCAACCGTAAATTTGTAGTCTCAGGATCAACACGCCCATACACTGAGAACAACGACTCCCAGCTTAATGTAGGATCGCTATCACCTCCAGCGGTCAACAATTCAATCCTACTTGCAGTGGAAGATATTTCGCTCACCCCGATAAGATGATTTCCTGGCGTAATGATGATTTGGTCAAGCTCGGTGAAACAGTTGTGTAGCGGGTCAAGCAGATTTTTTAATTCATCTTTTGTTACGTCAAGATCAAACACCGACGCCACAATTTGCTCCACGATTTTGATCCGCTTAACTTTTGCTGGCGGATTCACAAACACAGGAACTTTAAATACCAGCGTTGCAAAATCATTGTCTAAGCTTGTCCCCGCAGGAACCGACCTACTGTTAAACTGTACTGACGTTAGCTCAATCTCAGTTATAGTAGTGAAGTCAAGTGGGTTATCGTTTGTTTGCAATTGTATTGTAGGATTAAAAACTGTCAACAACTGCTCCAGTATTTGTAACTTCTCAGTCGTATTCGTAGTCCATATATCAAGGTTCATGGTCAAGTTATATGGTACTGGCATGTAGCTCTCAATTGTATAACGGTTACCCATTTCAGATGAATATTCACCGTTTTGCGTATCCCATTTACGCTCTGCAATTGACTGAGGGTGTACGTGCTGTGGTGCAAACCTACGTTCAGGAGCAATCTCCACACCAGTGATATATGCTGCCATTGCAGGCGCAGTGAGAGCAGTATTTTGTGAATTGCTACGAAGAATTTGCGCGACCATGCGGTTCATATCACCGTATGTAATTGGCACACGCTTCTGCACACGTAGACCATTTTCGTCCACAGGCAGTTCAATTTTCAGATCCGCAAAAATGCGTATAAACTGTAAAATGTAGCGTCTAAACTGTTCGTCGTAGAAATAATCCATTAATTGATACCTATCTTGTGTGGATTCGTAAAAGTACTCATGCGATACCAACTTTCTGAACAGTCATTATAACTGATGGTACTGCTGGTCGAGCAGGACTAACACTCGCAGGTGCTGCAACTAACCGTCCAGCAAGATTCGTCGTATACCACATAACTCGACCAATGTTACCCACATCCCATCTTCCGATACCATTCAAGACTAAAACTCGCGTGTCATTGTTTGATAAATCTTGTGTGACCCCTGAATTAGGAACATCAACGAAACCACTACCAGTATCTACTTGCATCCACGCGTGGATAGTAGATGAACCACCACCAGTATGTGCAAGCTGCAACCCCACAGATATGCTATAAACACCCGAAATATCTATGGTAAATTCTGAGTTATTTACAGTAGTGCTATGAGTTAGATTTTCTATAAAATTATTTGTATCAAATTTCACTGGTGTTGCAGTATTAATGGTTTCAGCAGTTTGTGTGGCCGAGTGCGACGCAGATGCGAAGACAGTCGTTTGGTTGGAATGATTCTCTCTTTCAGGAGTAATAAGCAGATGCCCGTCCTCTTGAGAATCTAATACAATAGCAATTCGTATAGTTTCAATTGGTAACACAGGTCGTGTTGTTTGATACGCCCCCGCCACAGAGGAACTAACAAACAGATTGTCACCAGGTGCATAAGATCGAGTATCAAATCCATGCACTACACCGAACACCGTTATGTATCCTATCCCCGCAGCTAATATATCAGCTGTCGCTACTCCCAATATAATTGGTGTATTATTAGATGCAATAGCAGGTTCTACTGTTGGTAAATTCCCAGTTGCACCAGAAATGTATACAACCGTACCATCAGTAATAGTTGACACGGTATCATTATACACCCTGAGAATCATCTCCTGACCTATGTTTACAGTAACATCAGTATTTTCATTATAGTATGAGAGCGTTTTCGTATTACTGTCGTAAAACACCAACCCTTCTTGGTGGCCTGGTCCTGTTTGCGGAATCAATTCCGGATTAAATGTTTTTGCACTAACAATCAGATCGCGCATATCTTGAGCAGTGATTGAATTAGGAGCTTGTCCATCCTGAAATACGTCTGTTAATAGATATGATTCTGTTCTTGGGGTATCTGCCATTTTTAGTTTCCTATTTTATCCAAACTCAGGACCAAAGTCCTCAGTGAAAATTGTTGTTGCGTCTACGTACATTGTGTACGTTGCTGTATCCGTATATCCTATGTTATCAGTGACCGTTAGCGTGGCTGCATAATTACCAAAATTAGTGTATGTATGCGCTACCGTAACGCCAGTTGCGCCAGCAGTACCATCACCAAAGTCCCAAACGTAGCTCACAATGCTACCTCTATCTCTATAAGATGTAGAACCATCATACACTACTGTTAGCGGAGTACCACCACCCACACCTGTGCTTGGTGTTGCAACAATGACCGCATGCGGTACCCGATCCGTCGGCGTTTCGGCTGGCGTATATGTAACAGCAGAGTCTCTTGTCCTTGCTAATACAACTTTAGACAACGCCTGCTTCTCTGGCATTGTTGTGCCATCCTCGTTAGTTGTTATCGTGTCATTATCAACAAATGAATCTAATAACTGGTTCGCACCTGTCCACGGTAGCTTGCGCTGATCTACCTCTATTTTGTAGAATTTGCAACCTTCCCGTTTTTGATATAGCACAGGACGATCAAAATCTGTGCGCAAATAATAATCACCATCACTCATCGTGTCAGGGAACGTATCACCACTACCGTATAGCGCAATACCGTTTGGAGGTCTACCGTCACCAGTTTTCCACTGTATCAATGACGGCGCTTGTGTCTCAGGATCTATAAGTATCCAAAGATGAGCAGCCCTATACCTTAAAGGATCATATCCGACATTTCCCGCAGCTTCCGCAATGATCGCATCCTGTATCGTATCCTTTATCCCACCATCACCAACGGTGTCGCCTACCGTGTCCACACAGCAATCATCTGGATCAACTGGGTCTCCACTTTCAGGCCAGGAACTCCCCTGCGCCGCACGATTCAAAATATCCGTATATTCAGTGGAAGCCGGCATCATCTTTGCGCGTACACGCCAAATATGTGACCACCAGTTTGGACCGTACCCTTCTGCACTATGGGAGGCATCCTCCACAACGTAAAAACGATTTATCGCATCCTTTTCTGTATCCAGCGGATAAAATTCTCGCAGGTGAGGCAGCTCTAAAACGTCACCAGCCATCAGTTTACGACCGAGCCTAGCAACATTTTCAGTAAGATGAAAATTCATAAAAATTGTATCTTCAGCGAGGAAAATACCAAACTGCGTAAGATCAAAATCAGTGTCACTAATAGTGTACGCACCACGCAACTCATAAATATTAGGATCATATTTGCGATTCCTGTTCTCTAAAAACAGCACATCACCAATATCTAACTCGTTTGTAGCAACACCATCCGCTGCGGTACTGGTATTTGCATCGCCAGTTTGTTCGACTGGACCAATGTATTTGTGTACATATACACCAGTGGCACCCATGTCAATATAATCTTTGACTATACCGTCAGTATAACGATAATCTTGACCTTGACTGGGTTTCCATAAACTAATTTTCGCCATTCTCGACCTCTGCTAATTATAACTATTTATCAAGAAAGTTGCGATGGTAAGGGTAATAAAACCCTATCTCATACGCTTGCAAAAAGATTGATAAATATAGTTATAGCCTGACTGTGAATACCGCAGATAATTTGACAGGTGGAGTAGATATTGTCCGTTTACTATAATCTTAAGGGCACCACGAACGGTTCATTCCAGATCGGGAAAGGTGGTCCAACGCTTACGAACAACACCGGTGACCTATCCGTAGGTACCGCTACTATCGAAGCCTCAAAATTCTTAGGCCCTGCGACCCAAAAACCAATATACGAAATAGATACTAACGCTACGTTTAGCGCGGCAACTGCTGGTCAATTATGGCACAAAGATGCAGGCGGCGCCGTAACGTTTACATGCGACAATGACGGCACTATTCCGCAAGGCACTGGTTGGATAGTCCATAATGACGACACAGAAGACCTGACCATTGCGCAGGGTGTTGGTGTCACTGTCGCCTTTTTGGAACCTGGGATAGCACCAGTAACGGGCAACGTTACTCTTACGCAAGGCTCATTAGCCACTGTTTACAAATATACGGATACCGAGTATTGGGTCTGGATGAGTTCACAAGGAGTCCAGGGAGTCCAAGGTATCCAGGGCGTACAAGGAACCCAAGGGACACAAGGTGTAACTGGTACGCAGGGAACGCAAGGAGTCCAAGGCACTCAAGGAGTCCAGGGAACACAAGGTGTACAGGGAGTTCAAGGAACCCAAGGGACTACAGGTACACAAGGCACTACTGGTACTCAAGGCACTACTGGTACACAGGGAACAACTGGTACACAAGGAACCGACGGAACACAAGGTACACAAGGAGTCCAAGGAGTCCAAGGAGTTCAGGGACTACAAGGAACACAAGGCACTACTGGTACTCAAGGCACAACTGGTACTCAAGGCACAACTGGTACACAGGGAACAACTGGCTCACAGGGTACACAAGGAGTACAGGGCGTACAGGGACTACAGGGAACCCAAGGAGTCCAAGGAGTCCAAGGAGTTCAGGGACTACAAGGAACACAAGGAACTACGGGTAGTCAAGGAACAACTGGCTTACAAGGAATCCAAGGTGTACAGGGAGTTCAAGGACTACAGGGTGTACAGGGAGTTCAAGGACTACAAGGTACACAGGGAACAACTGGTACTCAAGGCACGACTGGTACACAAGGAACCACAGGCACTCAAGGCACAACTGGTACACAGGGAACAACTGGTAGCCAAGGTACACAGGGAGTTCAAGGACTACAAGGACTACAAGGAACTCAGGGAACTACTGGTACACAAGGTACAACTGGAACGCAAGGTACAACTGGTACTCAAGGCACAACTGGTACACAGGGAACAACTGGCTCGCAAGGTACTCAAGGAGTTCAGGGCGTACAGGGACTACAGGGAACCCAAGGAGTCCAAGGAGTCCAAGGAGTTCAGGGACTACAAGGAACACAAGGCACTACTGGTACTCAAGGCACAACTGGTACACAGGGAACAACTGGCTCACAGGGTACACAAGGAGTACAGGGCGTACAGGGAGTTCAAGGCACTACTGGTACTCAAGGCACGACTGGTATATCATCCAGTTTATGGTTATATAAAACAAAGACGGGTGTAACGACAGGTGCACCAGGGTCTGGGTATTATCTGTATAATAATGCAACGCAGGCTAGTGCAACTGCAATCAACATTAGTCATACTACCGATGCTTCTATTGACATTTCTGTTTATCTACACGGATTAGTAACTGGTAATCAGTTCACTATATTTGAAAGAACGAACTCTGCTAACTATCAGACATGGGAACTAATAGCAAATACAACACACGTTTCGACATATGATACAATATCAGTTACGCTAATTGCATCTGGCGGAACAGGTACAACTGGATTTGCAAACAACACACAAGTAGCCATTGCTACAAATCGCCAAGGTGTACAGGGCTTACAGGGCATACAAGGAGTACAAGGAACACAAGGCACAACTGGTACGCAAGGAACGACTGGTACGCAAGGAACGACTGGTACACAAGGAACAACTGGTAGCCAAGGTACACAAGGAGTACAAGGCGTACAGGGAATTCAAGGGCTACAAGGTACGCAAGGAGTTCAAGGGGTCCAGGGATTACAAGGAACACAAGGTGTTCAAGGTGTTCAAGGTGTTCAGGGTATTCAGGGACTACAAGGTACTCAAGGAACGACTGGTACACAAGGAACAACAGGTACTCAAGGTACGACTGGTACACAAGGCACACAGGGAGTACAGGGAGTACAGGGAGTTCAAGGACTACAAGGTACTCAAGGAACGACTGGTACACAAGGAACAACAGGTACTCAAGGTACGACTGGTACACAAGGCACACAGGGAGTACAGGGAGTACAGGGAGTACAGGGAGTTCAAGGACTACAAGGTACGCAAGGAGTACAGGGAGTTCAAGGGCTACAAGGAACTCAAGGTACGACTGGTACACAAGGCACACAGGGAGTACAGGGAGTTCAAGGACTACAAGGTACGCAAGGAGTACAGGGAGTTCAAGGGCTACAAGGAACTCAAGGAGTACAGGGAGTTCAAGGGCTACAAGGAACTCAAGGTACGACTGGTACACAAGGCACAACTGGTACACAAGGAACAACAGGTACACAAGGAACCACAGGCACTCAAGGCACAACTGGTAGTCAGGGTACGCAAGGAGTACAGGGCGTACAGGGACTACAAGGAACACAAGGAATACAAGGTGTTCAGGGCATTCAAGGAATCCAAGGAGTACAGGGTTTACAGGGACGACAAGGCACAACTGGTACTCAAGGCACAACTGGTACTCAAGGCACGACTGGTACTCAAGGCACGACTGGTACACAGGGCACGACTGGTACACAAGGTACACAAGGAGTACAGGGCGTACAGGGAATTCAAGGGCTACAAGGTACTCAGGGAGTTCAAGGTGTACAGGGACTACAAGGAACGCAAGGAATCCAGGGAGTTCAAGGGTTACAAGGAACTCAGGGAACTACTGGTACACAAGGAACCACAGGCACTCAAGGTACGACTGGTACACAGGGAACCACAGGTTCACAAGGAACACAAGGAATCCAGGGAGTTCAAGGGCTACAAGGAACTCAAGGAGTACAGGGAGTTCAGGGCATCCAAGGTATTCAGGGAGTTCAGGGACTACAAGGTACTCAGGGAACAACTGGTACTCAAGGCACGACTGGTACTCAAGGCACGACTGGTACTCAAGGCACAACTGGTACACAGGGCACGACTGGTTCACAAGGAACGCAAGGAGTCCAAGGAGTCCAAGGGCTACAAGGAACACAAGGAATCCAAGGAGTCCAAGGGCTACAAGGAACGCAAGGAGTCCAAGGAGTCCAAGGAGTCCAAGGGCTACAAGGAACGCAAGGTATTCAGGGAGTTCAGGGACTACAAGGTACTCAGGGAACGACTGGTACTCAAGGTACGACTGGTACACAAGGCACAACTGGTACACAGGGAACGACTGGTACACAAGGAACAACTGGCTCGCAAGGTACTCAAGGAGTTCAAGGAGTTCAGGGACTACAGGGAACCCAAGGAGTCCAAGGAGTTCAGGGACTACAAGGAACACAAGGCACTACTGGTACTCAAGGCACAACTGGTACACAGGGAACCACAGGCACTCAAGGCACAACTGGCTCGCAAGGTACGCAGGGAGTACAGGGAGTTCAGGGACTACAAGGTACGCAAGGAGTACAGGGAGTTCAAGGCATCCAAGGAGTACAGGGAGTTCAAGGGCTACAAGGAACCCAAGGAACGACTGGTACACAGGGAACAACTGGTACACAGGGAACAACTGGTACACAGGGCACAACTGGTATACAGGGAACAACTGGTAGCCAAGGTACGCAGGGAGTTCAAGGAGTACAGGGAGTTCAAGGCATCCAAGGAGTACAGGGAGTTCAAGGGCTACAAGGAGTACAGGGAGTTCAAGGCATCCAAGGAGTACAGGGAGTTCAAGGGCTACAAGGAACTCAAGGTACGACTGGTACACAAGGCACAACTGGTACACAAGGAACAACTGGAACGCAAGGTACTACAGGCACTCAAGGAACAACTGGTTCGCAAGGTACACAAGGAGTACAGGGAGTTCAAGGACTTCAGGGTACGCA
>Ga0208304_10000025_pt1 | contig 104015 bp, 109 predicted proteins | sample ColrivemetaGS713_FD_187603 | JGI IMG/M metagenome (GOLD analysis project Ga0208304, IMG submission 187603) | Estuarine microbial communities from the Columbia River estuary - Flood tide ETM metaG S.713 (SPAdes) (version 2) | ecosystem: Environmental > Aquatic > Marine > Intertidal zone >... | reverse complement strand
TTGAACTAATTCTTCAGCTTTCTTCTGATCAATACCTAAAGTCATTTTAAGAGCATAAGCTTCCATACCGTATGCAATACCTAATGAATAAGCTTTTGCTTTATTACGAGCAGGAGCATCTAAGTTCTTAAGGTAGTTGGGTGCTTTCTTGTCTGCTGAGACTCCGTTAGGGAATCTTTTACGATCCTGATCTAATCTTTCAGTTTTAATAGCAACTGTAGAGTAGAAGTCCCAGCCTTTGTTAAAGATTTCCTGTAAAGCAGTATCGCCTGTTACAGATGCAAAGCAATGAGGTTCTAATGATTCGTAATCGGCATCGATTACTTTTCTACCTTCTCCGGCAATCATAAACTTTCTCACGATATTGGTATACTTAACAATAATCGGAGCATCTTCTCCTTCCTCTTTGGGTTTAGGAAGCTGCTGTGCATCTGATCCATAGCGTCCTGATACAGTACCATTCTGTTTGAAGTAGAAATAGTATTTACCGTCTTCGGCTCTGTCTCTGAACCTGTCTACGTAGGTAGATTTAATTTTAAGTAACTTGTTATATACTCTTAGGTTTTCAGCCCAAGTATAAGTTTTAGATAACTCTTCGATCATATCCATATCGAATTGAGCTCTACCTGATTTAGTCTGCCCTGCTGCTTTAAGAGGTTCAATTCCCATATAACCGAAGACGATCTCACCCAAGTGTTTTTTAGACTGGATATTAATAAGATCTCCGTCGTTTGATTCCCTCCACATTGCCATCGAGATTCGGTATCTTTCTACCTCATCGATAAGGGTCTCGTCTCCGGTTAATAGGAACTGCTTTACTTTCTCTTCTTTTTCACTAGAGGGTTCAAATGCTTCTATATTTTTCTGGGTAAGTGAATACTTACCTGTTTTTTCTGATTTAGGTAAAGGAATAGAGTATCTTGCAACAATATTCTGTGCCCAGTTACCTTTTGGTGATACTGGGTAGTTATCTAATGCAGTCTTAACTACCCATGATTTCGCTTCTGAGGTCTCTAATAAGGATTTCATTACAATATCTTTATTATCTTCAAGATCTTCTGAGATCTCTTTGTGTGTTTGCTCTATTAAGTCCATATCGAGTTCTACACCGTATGATTCCATCGGTACAGTTACCTCTCTATAAACAGGCATTACTTCATCTTCAAAGAAGAATTTCTCCAAACCTTCATCTCGTAATTTATCCAAATATAGATTACAAATGCGAAGGGTAAGGTCAGTATCAGCACTAGCATACTTGCTAAGGATGTCAAGATCAGCCTTGTAGATTTCAAAGCTTTCTTTAGTAACAGAGCCACCATTTTTCTTAATAGATTCTTTAAGTTCAATTTGCTCCTGGTTAGCAGCTTCTTCTACGTTCAGGCCAAGAGCCTCCTGATTCATAATAGCTATAGATTTCAGTCCAAAAGGATTACCAAAGCCAAAAGCTCCTTCCTCATAAACAGTATGAACTAAGAGTCCAGTATCTACCCAGATGTCTTCTAATAAGTCAACACCGTAGTAATTTTTAATAAATTGAACGTCAAAGGAAGCATTGTGAAATACTAATTTCTTTCCTTTCAAAAGCTTAAGTAAATTTCTACTTAAAAGCTCGGTAGAGGTCTCATCAATCTCTTGTAAGATTAACTCTTCTCTATGATAATCCCATACTAAAGTAGGAAGATAGAACCCAATACCTTCATCTCCGGATACTGACCATCCGATAATTTTATCTTTTCTGGGGTTTAGACCAGTCGTCTCTGTATCGACTGCTATTACATCTGAGTCTAGGATGTGTTGGTGTAGTAGTTTTAACGTTTCACTATCTTGAACGGTGTAGTACTTCTTTTCTAACTGCATTTATAACCATTTTTATTTAATATAAAGATACGAATACTTTATATAAGATCCAACAACTCTTTTGGGTAATCTTCTTTTTTTATTATTATACCTAAATGATTTTCTAGGTTCTTTATTACAGCTAATTTTGCTGCTTTATCTCCTTTGCCGTACGCCCAGGCCATTGAACCTTTGTGACCTTGTATTTCTTCTTGAATGTTTGTAAACGTTTTATTAACTAGAGTTTCATCTTCCTCTTCAAGTTCAAAGTCCAAGTCGTAGAGACCGGCAAACTTAAGTAGTTCTAGTAGATTCTCCTTCTGATAAGCTTCTTTTACCGCATTAAAGTCATCTACCTTTCCTCCTTTATCAGGATGGGTGTAAGTAGATAACTTTTTATACAGTTTTTTAAGTTTTTCCGGTTTTTGTTTCTTTGTAGGTTTTTCCTCTTCTTTGCCTGGAGGATCTTTTCTCATCTCTCCGGTCTCTTCATTAACCCACATTTCAGATTCCTTTTGAACAAAATATTTTCCAAACAGTTTACTCCATTCACTTAGGTAGCTTTCGAGTTCTTCTTCAGTCTCTTCAAGTTCTAATTTGAGGAATTCATACTTATGGGATATTTTCTTGAGGTATCTAGACATTTATAGTTCTCCGTACAGATCAAACTTTTCTGGTTCGGGTTCTTCTATAAATATTTCTTTTTCTACGATTGCGTATAACTTTCCTCTTAATGGAGCTAATCTGTAGTCTCCTTTGAATTTAGTTTTCCTTAAGTACGTAGTAAGAGTTGGAACCAACCCTTCGATAATATTTTCTTTATCGATGGTCAGTTCCCAATTATCTCCAGGGGGTACTCTGGTTGCAATCAACTCTAGTTGTTCTTCGATTACTTTCTCAGCCATTACTGTCTTAAAGTTTTAGCGATTCTATAATCTGGAGAGGTAAAGAATTCAGGTATCAACATTGAATGTGAAGCCCTAATTGGATTAATATCTAATCCTCCTCTACGGGTATACAAACAAGTTACCATTAATTCTTCAGGATCAAAAGCTTCTTTTAAGTGCATATAAATCATTTCACAAATCTCTTCATGGAAGTGGGATACAGTTCTGTGAGATACAATATATTTGGCTAATGATTCAGCTGTTGGAACTTTTTCACCTTTAATATTAATAAATACATCCCCCCAGTCCGGTTGGTTTGTAACTCTACAGTTAGATCTTAATAAGTTTGATCTGTACTCCTTATGAAAACCATTTCCATCTTCTGCCTCTAACTGTGAAGAATCTGATTTAAAAGCTGTAAAGTCAATTGCATCTAAGTCTGTATATTCAGATAAATCTTTATATACAAATCCTATAGCTGGAACTTCATTTTCTGATTGATAAAAAGAAACAGTTGTGTTAGTTTCTAATAATTCATCTAAATCTCTTTTAACTCTTGCTTCAATTCCTAAAATACATTCTCTGGCTGATTCACCAATGCGGGTCATATTAAATGAATTCAAATATAACTTAATTGATTTGGATTCAACGTGATGAGATGAATCGGCAGGACAAACAATTTTAAGCATTCCGGCAACCGGTTGTCCTTTAGTTGTAATAGCTGATACTTCATATGCATTCCAAGTATCTACACCTACAAATGGAAGGTTGTTATCATCGATGCCGTATGCTTCACGATTAAGGTATCTCGGTACCTTTACTAACAATTCTGGGTTATACTGGTCTGAATAACCATCACCACCTACTTTACCTAAATGCTTTCCAGCAATTTTTACTACTTCTTCGTAATTTTTAACGTCTGACATAATTAACTAATAAATTCTAATATTTGTTCAACTCTCTGCAATGGTGACCCTGTTACAGTTAGGTAGGGCTGTCTTACTCCTTCTAGTAGATTTTGAAATTGTAAGTCAATATCTTTTCTCCATTCTTCATTTACACTTCTAACTCCATCATCAACTGATTGAAATTCGATAGGAAAATAAACATAATGGGTATATTCGTTTTTTACTCTCTCCCAAGTATCCATAATATAGTTGAATGCCTCGGTTGAGATATTAGGCATGAATGATGAATATACAGCTAAATCCATATAACATCTATCTAGTAGGGTATTGTTACCTGATAGTAACGCTTCTAAATGAAAACTACTAATAGCAAGCTGTGTTTCTGATGTTCCTAGTTCATTTATAGGAAAACCATATTTAGCTACACTACGGGTAGATTCGTTTATAAATTCGTATTTAGGTATTTTGTTTTTAAGTAATTCGTAAACAGTAGTCTTACCTGTACTACTAGCTCCTACTAATGCGATTCTTTTGATCATATAACCTATTTTATTTCTATAAAGATAAGAAGACTATTTCTTTTCTACAACTATTCCCTTAAGTAAATTTACCCATAAGTAGAGACTCCTGTCTCTTAAGGTGTCAAATAATTCATCAAGAGTGGCTATATCCCAAGTAGAAAATCTTTCAAAAGATAAAACCTTTCCTTCATCTACTCCAGCTGTAACTCTATGAATAACACATCCTGCTGTAGGGTAGATATCTTTCTTAATTCCATCCCAAGTTCTTACTTGAGGATCTTTACCTTTAAGTTCAGGATAGTCTGTAATGAGACCAGGGTGACCATTAAACATTGTATACTTTTCACAAAGTTCTGGAGGTATCACTCTTAGCCAGCCATGTAGAGTTATAACCGGATTATCAAACTTACTTAGAAGTCTTTCATAATCTTCTACAGTAGGTTTATTCGGAGTATAGTATAGAATCTCTTCTATGTTACCCCAAGAAAGGATCTGTTTATTAATCTGTCTGAGATTTTCAGGTCTTTCGTTAGTAATAATTCTATCTGGGAGTCTTCCGAGTCTCTCTACTAAATCTACTATCTCAGTTCCAGTTTGTGAGAAAAAACAAATCCAAGGTTTATTCATTTTATAACATTTATTACTTGTTCAACATCTACAGGGTAGGTATACTTTCCATCATCGACAGTTAGTCTTCCGGCTTCATTAATATGTGTAACTTTTCCTTTTTCAGTGCTACCTGCAAAAGCAAACTCTACAAACTCTCCTATTTTATACCGTTTTCTTTTCGCCATTTGTAAACCATCTAAATTTATTAATATTGTATAAGATCGTATTTGTATCTTCTACTTCGTAATTAATAAGTTCAAATAACTTTTGAGACTCTTTAGACCATAAGCCGTCTTCTCCGTACTCGATTCCTTTTATACCATGTACTACTGGGTTAGAAGTATCTAATGAGTAGATCCAGGGATACTGTGAGTAGAAGGAGAATTCTTGAGGTAGACCACATCCTAATAGGTGATGAGGTTTACTCTCATTGATTACACCGTCTTTCATTAAGTCTCCTAAGAGTTTAACCCTTCCAAGCATCCAACTTACATATTTGTTAGGATGTGGGACAGACTTAGTATAGTACGAGTAGTCAAAGGATATCGCTATCATATCAACATCAGCTAACTCATTCATATAAATGTAACAAGCTTTTATCTCTTCATATGACTTCCCTTGAACTACCCCTATCTTCTTGCCTGGCAGGTCTTTATATCTAAAATTCCATTCAGCCATTTGAGACATAGTCTTTTTAACATTCTCTAAGGCATCTGGTACTATATACCAGGTAGGTCTTAATCTTTCAACCCATCCGGCAAACTTTTCAGCATCAAAAGCTTCTTCTAATTCAAAGATAGAGTTATCTAGTATAACCTCTCTACCTTTTCTTAAAGCTACTTTAAACTGTTCTAAGTACTCTTCATCTTCTTCAAATAAATGTACTAAAGCATAATCATAATCGGTAACTTTTTGTACATCTGTAAATATACTTTTAGGGCTTTCGTGTGCTATTTTAATCATCTATTTCTTCTACTGTATTATTAATATCTTTAAAAGCATCATTCATCATTTTCATTGCTTCATCTAACTTAGCTTGATAGGCTTGTAAATTGCTAGCTTGTTCAATAGCTGCTATTGCAATAGAAAGGGGAACCATTTCCATTTTATGACTCTCTACATAAACTTTATGTTCTTCTAAATTAATTGCCATCAAAAAATTGTTTTAAGTCTGGTCTGAAGTAGTTAACAGATTTCATTACTTTTCGGTCTCTAGTACGGTACACAATATATCTTCCTTCTGCAATCTTTTCAAAATGGCAGGCCTCACCTTGCTCTTCACTTCTTTTGCTGACGGTAAGTATGGCTTCTGCTTCAGTTTTACAAGCTTTTGACATATTACTTGCTTGGACTTCTTGATAGGCTGGCCATATCTTTGCTTTAAGACCATGTAACATAGCACCGTTCCCAAGGGAAACATAAGTAATATCGCAAAGAGCGTCCAAAACTTCCACGATGTCTCCATTTTCACAAGCTTGTCTATATTCTTCAAGTTCTTCGAGGATAAAATCATAGACGAACTGCCATTCTTTCTTTTCAGGTATGGTTGGAACATAATTGTTTGGTTTACCAAAGGTTGCGTTAAATGTTTCTACTTCAGATACAAAAGGTATATACCCTTCTTCTTCAAATAATGATAATTGCATAACTTTTATTTTTTATATAATATAAAGATAAGAAAAAGGTCCCGAAGGACCAAATTCTAATAAACTTTTATAATTCTTGATTGTGTCAGGCTTACTACCTTAAAGTCTGATTCTCCTTCTAACTCTTTGTAGGTTTTAGCTTCTGCTTCTGTTCCGGTCATAGCATCTACTAAGTAAATTTCTTTTACTTTTTGAATTCGACCTCTATCGTTCTCTCTTTTGAATTCTACTGTGACTTGCCAGTAATATAATTCTGCGGGTATTATGCTCATAAAATTAATTTTAGTTTCTAATTGATAATTCTATATTTTTGTAGAACTCTGCTTTAGCTGAATCTTCGTGTAAAAATGCTCCTGTTAATTTTGCAGTCTGCATAGCTGCACCTTGATGCTTAACTCCTCTACAGGATACACAAGCATGTGTAGCATTTATCATTACGGCTACTCCTTGGTTTCCTTCACAGATTTTATCTACTGCATTATGGATTGCAACAGTTAATTGCTCTTGAATTGCTCCTCTTCTTCCAAATTGTTCTACAATTCTGTTTAGTTTGGATAATCCTACTACTTTACCATTTTCTGAGGCAATATAAGCAATGCTTACTTCTCCTCTAATTTGCTGATGGTGATGAGAACACATAGAGATAACAGGTATTCTGCTTTCTTGTACGATACCATCATACCCATCTGAAGGGAAAGCTGTAACTCTATCTAAAGGAGAATACCTTCCTGCCCATAAGTCGTTAACATATGCTTTAGCTACTCTAGTTGGAGTTTCTGATGAGTTAGGATCTGATTTGTAATCTACTCCTAAAGCTGTTAAGAAATCTGCAAATGCATTAGAAGCATTTAAAATGATTTCATTTTTCTCCATTTCGGTAAGTCTAGCTTCGGGTCCATCTTTAGCCTGCTTTTGAGCTAATTGAGTAGAAATACCATTTGCAAAACCTGCTTGAACCAATTCGGTTCCTTTAATAAATTTTTTAGCCATCTATAACTGTTTTTGTATACTTAAATATAAGAAATATCTTTCTATTTGACAAGATAATCTTGAATTGTTTTTGAATCTTTTTCTTCCCAGGGGAATACTAACCAATCATCGTTGGTAATTAATTCTCCGGTGAATGTAGGTATGATTTTACTTCCCTCTCTTGTAGCAAGTGTTGCTGTTCTAAACGCATACCCTTCTAATTCTGAAAGTGTAATTCCAGTATCTGCTATATCGTCAAATACTAAGACTTGTTTTCTAGCTGCTGTAGTTAGATTTTTAGCCTGTTCTAACTCCATAAATTTAAAACCATACCTATGTGAGAATAGAACTGCCGGAATTAAACCTCCTCTTGGAATTCCACTTACGTGCCTGATGTTGTATTTTACTTTTGAAACCTGTTGGTGAATTAGAGCTAATTGTAAATTAACCCAATCCCAATTAAAAAAAACCTTTTCTGTCATATCTTAGTTTGTTCTATATTCTATCCAATTTGAAATATGCGTTCCGTTATTAGGAAATTTAAAAATAACCTTTCTCCCGTCAAACTCTATAGTTTTTACGAACCCGGATGGTACTGTCGCTCCTGATGGTAAAACTGTTAATTTTCCTTCAAACAATACTTCTATTCTAACCTTAACCTCAAAAAAGTTTGCTAAATCTCTTTCAAAAGATTCTAATTGGCTCCACTGTCCTCTATTTAAGTTTTGATGCTGGAGTGCTGAATTAAGGTAGCTAAATGTTTTTTTAAGTGTCTTTACATCACAAGAAAAAGAGGCAGCAGGGGCTAAGTGTCCTTTGTCCCAAACATTATCTACGTAATCTAAATTGTCAGAAGTATGTATATCTTTATCGGTATAAAAATCCATTCCAGATCTAGATGCTTGTCCGTTGGGACATTTAACAGTATATTCCACATACAGTGGTTGTTCATAAACTTCAGAATAAATACCTTTATATAGATCATCTACTTGGAATTCTACCCTATGTCTTTTTTGTGCGAATACTACCTGAATTAATAGTATAAGGGTTAGGCTTAGTTTTACTCTCATTATGTTAGTTGATAAATTTAAGTCCAAAAAACTCGTAGTTCTTATGAACGTACTCTTCTTCTCCTGCTTCAATTGCATCTTGTTCTGAATCAAAGATTGCTTTTACCGGGCATTCTGGTAGGCAAGCTCCGCAGTCAATACATTCGTCAGGGTTAATATATAGCATTTTTCCTTCTATCTCCTCTTTGGTCATTCCGGCTACTTCTGCTCCTGCACCTGTTACGTCTATAGGGCCGTGAATACAGTCTACAGGGCAGACATCAACACAGGCAGTATCGCAGGTACTAACACAAGGTGATCCAATTATATAACTCATATCTTAGTTAGGATAATAACGTTCTATAGTTTCCAATACATCATCGGCTTCAGCCAATGCTTTAATTGCTTCTATTGCATTATTGTAAAAATCTTCTGTAGAGTGGTCTCCAATTCCAGCTGGATTTTGTGTAAGTAGCTCTAATGTCATTAGTGCTTTTTCTCTGTCTGCTTCTGTGATTTTACGAAGCATTTTAATTACTTGATATTGTGCCATAGTTTTAAACTTCTCTTTGATCTTCAAACGCAATAATATGCGGTCTCCATGTTAACCTGTATCCGTTATCTCTCACCCAGTCAAATAAAATCGGGTAAGACTTCTGTAATGCTTCTCTTGTATCTCCTGCTGGCATAAACCATACTTTGTCTTGAGGTGCGTCTAGAGTTTTAATACAGTCTAAAATCTCTTGTAAAGACTTTTCATCTTTTCCATCCCATACCGGTTTTAAATGGTAGTCTGAATGATAAGCAATGCTTTTTTTAATAGCATCGTAATTAAGCCTAAACTTATTATGCTGTTTTACCATTCTTTCGTCCGTGATTCCACCTTGAGGGGTCGCAACACCGATGACAGGTACTGAGTTGCTGAACTTAGGAGATATCGACAATAAATTGATAGGATAGTCAGTTTCCAGGTAATGGGAGCCTTCATTCTCCATAGTAATAAAAAGGCCTCTCTCATGAGCTAAATGTGTTAATTCGTTAACTAATTTTCCATGCATAGAAGGTGAACCTCCTGTCAACATCATTTCAGTGATGTGAGGATTATCATCATATGCTTTTATAATATCATTAAAGGAATATTTACCTTTTTCTGGATGAATAGAAGTATACCAGCTATCACACCAGCCTCCTTCACCAAAGTAACATCTATGGGTACACCCTGTAGTTCTAATAACCACTGTTGGGTACCCGGCTCTTGAACCTTCTGATTGTACTGCAGTATAAATCTCTACAATAGGTAGATTTTTATCGAAATCTTCTATTCTACCTAGGGACATATATAGCTGAGTTTTTACCGTGTTCTCTAAATTCTACTTTTATAACTTTTACTCGACCTTCAGTCTCAGTCTCTATAAAAGGCCCTACCTTGTCGTATACAAATTGTGCAAACCTTTCTGCACCGGTAGCAGGTACTATTCTTACCTGTGCTACACCAGCCTCATCCATCTTTAAGAAGGAATCTCTGAATGGATCATCTTCGGCTACGATAAAAGTGTGGTCAAACATATAGTCCATCCAATCTTTAGGAGACATCCCATCGATTGTTCCTTTAGCTCTTTTCATTCCTCCGAAATCCCAGACCCAGTTTCTTTCATCTAGATCTCCTTCAAACCATAGTTTAAAAGATACTCCGTATCCGTGTAATTTTTGGCAGTGAGTACCATCTGCCCTCCATTGACGAAATACCGTACTGAATCCGTCAAAGACTTTTGTTGATTGAAATTTTCCCATAACTTTAATTTAAACTAATTCTTCGTAAATACCAACTATTTCGGCTATTAGTAAGCCAAAAAATCCCAATTCATAAAATCCTATTATACCTACAAATGAGAATACAATTCGTATGGCGGATTTTACAAATGAGATTATTTGATGTAATTTAGGATTTGGTATATCCTTTAATTTTTGTGTAGTCTGTCTTTGATTGACTTCGTACAGATCTTTTTCAATCTGCTCTCTTAGGTTGTTAAGATCTTGTTCTAAATCTTCTCCTGTTTTTAAATCTACTGGGCGGTTAGCTCTATACATTGCCATTCCGGTGTTTTTAAAGTGGTGCTACGACACTATCGTCTTATATCTTAAGATAAGAATATAAATTTAATCTACAAACTTTTTTAGAAGTTTTTATACGTAAAAGGATCTCTTTTTTTTAATTCAGCGATCTTTTTCTTATACTCTTTTTCTTTTTTATATTCCCAAATTTTGGCTTTAATCCACTGTATTAATTTCATATTTTTCTTATTAAAAAATTATTGATTACTAAATAGTTTATTTCTGAATTTATAAATCTTTCTATTGCTTGTTTTGGAGTCATAGTGATTGTTTGATCTTTAAGATTAAAAGAGGTGTTGAGTACAACTGCTTTTTCATCTATTCTACCAAGTTCAGTAATGAGTGCGTGATATCTTGGATTTTGTTTTTTAGTTACTGTATGAACTCTACATGATCCGTCTACATGTGTTGCAGCTTCTAAGTCTCTTACTTTGGCGTTTACAACTTGATTCATATAAGGTATATTCTCTTGAACATAAAACCATCTATCGGCTTGTTCTTCTGTTACGGAAGGAGCGAATGGTCTAAATCCTTCTCTCTTTTTTATTACGTAATTTAGCTTCTCTCTCATTTTAGGATCTTTTGGAGATGCTAAAATTGAACGGTTTCCTAAAGCTCTTGCTCCAAACTCCATTCTACCTTGAAACCAAGCTATTATATTTTGACCTCTTAAAAGTTCTGCTGTTTTTTTAATTAACTTTTCTTCTGTTAATTTAAACCATTGAACTTTATCTTCATACCCATGTAATGTACTCTGAACTATGAAATTAGTGTATTCAGGACCTAAATATGGTGATGAATTATCTTGTCTTTCTCCTCTATACTGATATAGACAAGCTCCTATTGCTGATCCCGCATCGGAAGGTGCAAAAGGAATATGAATACTGTCAAAATGATCATATGCTAATGAATTTGCTACACCGTTGTAGGCACATCCGCCTCCTAGGCATAAATTTACTTCTCTTGTCATAAGTTTAGCTCTTTTGACCAGTCTTACAAATTCTCTTTCGTAGATTTTTTGTAAAGCTGCTGCTAAATCTTTATGGTCTTGTGTTAATTCATCTTCCGGAAGTCTTGGCGGTAATCCAAGTAATTTGCAAAACTTTTTATTGAACATTATACGTTCTGAATACTCCCAAGTAAAGTATCTTTGATCTATCCAGAATTTATTATCTGAATGACAAAATATCTTATCTAATTTATCGAAGTATTTAGAGGCATTTCCATACGGTGCTAGACCCATTACCTTGTACTCTCCTTCATTAGGTTTAAACCCTAAATAAGATGTTACCGTAGAGTATAACATACCGAGAGAGTTGGGGAAATCAATGGATAACACCTTCTCTATACCGTTTTCTGAACCTTTGTATATTCCTACTGTTTCCCATTCTCCTACACCGTCTACGGTTAGAATCGCGGCAGATTGGTAAGGGCTAGTAAGAAAACTAAAAGCAGCATGAGACATATGATGGTCAACGAAAGATATCCTTCCTGTGTATCCAATAGTTTGTAATAACGTAGCCGGATTCTTTGTTTTAAACTCCCGTAAGAATTTCTTCCGAAGAAAAAAAGTAGTAAATGGTCTTTTATTAAAGATTTTATTAACTCTATCTTTTTTAGTTTCAGGATTCTCATACCAACATACTTCATCTATGTCTGTGATTTTAATTCTTGCTTCTTTCAGACACCATTTTATTGCATTTACAGGAAATGCAGCATCGTGTTTAATTTCTGTAAATCTTTCTTCTTCTACTGCGGCTATTACTTTACCGTCTTTGACGATACATGCTGCTGAATCGTGGTAGAATGCTGCTATTCCTAATTGTATCATAACGTTCTTATATGTTATACTTAGTTGGAGTTATAAATTCTTGTAAATTACTCCATGCATTTTTTGCAGGTAGGGTATTATTTACTTCGTTTAGAAAATTATTGTATTCTGGGTGTTTTTTGTCCCATACTTTTATTTTGTTAAACTCCTCTTCAGAAAAGGTTCCCCAATTGTTAACTTTACCGTAGAATATATTTGCTTTATTGCCAAATACACTTACCATTAATTCGTAAAATATTTTCATTTCCCTATAGTTTCCTTTTTGCACAACAAAAGAAGGTTTAATTCTTTTGAGTGTAGGTATTGTAGAAATAAATTTTAAATTGTCTATCAATTCATTCCATTTACCTCCTATACGGGTTATATTTTCATAGGTATCTTTTGTTCCTGCATCAATAGAGATTTCACAACTTTTAACATATGGATGTATATTCTTCATAGAATTCCACATTTTCTTATTCCACTTTGTAGCGTTTGTATGTAGATGTATTTGTTTTAAATTAGGATACTTCTCTTTATTAAAATTCCGTAAAAAATTTCTAAATCCTACTGATATAAAAGGATCACCGGAACCGGTTATGTAAAGAATAGTTATAGAATTTGAATAGGTATCCTCTATTTCCTGTATTGTGGCTTCTACTTCTTTAATTTTTTTACTATTAGCAGTAATAATTCCTATTCTGCAAGTAGGGCATTCAAGGTTGCAACTTCTATCAAAAGAAAACTGAATTACTTGAGGTTCTAATTTTTTATTCTCAAAGTTACTTATTTGCTGCTTTAGTGCTCTAGGTAGTTGTTCTTTTAAGTACAGTGGTTCTACTTTTCCTATACTACCGAATTTCTGTACTTGATTTAAAAAAGGACATTGATTTTCATCGCAGTATTTATAGGATCCGTCTAAAATAGATTCCCTTATTTCATTAGCTTCAATAGAATTCCATGAATTTTTTATAGATTCACTTTTAGGAATAGACTTAGTAAGCCAAGAGGCACAGCACAGGTAATTCTCTTTATCCTGAATTTCAAACGAAGTAAACGGAACTGAGCATATGTAGTTTTCTTTCATACCTGTGTTTAGTTGGTCTACTAGGACTCGAACCTAGAACGACTGGACCAAAACCAGCTGTGTTGCCAATTACACCATAGACCAGTCATTTTGTAGCCCGTAGGGGAATCGAACCCCTGTTACCAGGATGAAAACCTGGCGTCCTAACCCCTAGACGAACGGGCCAATAAGTGGAGAATATCGGAGTCGAACCGATGACCTCCTGCGTGCAAGGCAGGCGCTCTAGCCAGCTGAGCTAATCCCCCATTAATTTATTTTGCGGTCTGGACGAGACTCGAACTCGCGACCCCCTGCGTGACAGGCAGGTATTCTAACCAACTGAACTACCAGACCAATATTGCGGAAGATGAGGGATTCGAACCCCCGGACCTGTTACAGTCAACAGTTTTCAAGACTGCCGCATTCGACCACTCTGCCAATCTTCCTATTTGTACTCGAGGCGGGACTTGAACCCGCACGGACTAATGTCCATTGGATTTTAAGTCCAACGTGTCTACCAATTCCACCACTCGAGCAATCTTGAGCCTCCAACCGGATTCGAACCGATGACCTGCTGATTACAAATCAGCTGCTCTACCAACTGAGCTACGGAGGCAATCCTTTTAACCTGCGTGATCGGCTAATACCTTCTCAACTGCAGACTTAGCTACTTCCCAGCTTACTGGGCCAGTTTCATCTTCATATTGAACTGGGTCTTTACGACCAAGTTTAATAAACGCTTCAATACGTTCTACTGAAGATGCTGATTTGTAATCTGAGTTACCTGATGGATAAGGTTTGTATGAGGTGTTAGTTCTTTTGTAAACTTCATCGAAGTCTAAATCTAACAGATCACATAAAATTAAACCATCTTGTAAAATACCGAACTTATCAGTTAATAAATATGGTGTAAAAAACCCAACCTTATCAGCATCCCAATTTCCTTGTCTAAATGCCTCATCATCTGCATCTCTAAACTCTTGTCTACAGTCTGGATATACGGCATGATCTCCGGCATGAATACCTAAAGCAATATCTGTATTATTACCAGTTCTATTTGCTACTGATAAAGCTACAGCTTGTGTGATAGAGCTAAAGATTTTGTTTCGGTTAGGTACTACAGTAGCTTTCATATTATCTTGCTCATAATGACCTTCCGGTACATCATCTCCGCCTGATACTAAAGCTGAGTCTAATAGGTTAACTAATCCATTTAGTTCAATTAATTGGTAAGTAACATTTTGACCTTTAGACTTAAGGTAGTCAACAAGTGCTTGAGCTCTTTGAAGTTCAACACTATGTTTCTGACCATAGTTAAAAGATAAAGCTGTTACTGTGTCATACGTAGAAAGAGCACGTAATAATAGAGTAGAGGAATCCATCCCTCCTGATAAGGATACTACAACATTTTTTGCCATTGTAATTATATTAAATTTTGCCAGGTATTCTTAAGCGTATAGGCAAACGCTGAATTATTAAGATAGTGAATAAAAGGGATAGTGTCAACTAATTTAGGATGAACATCCCCACATATTCCTAAGGCGTGCATAACCGTTTCTAACATGTCTACAACTCAATTGAAGTTATTGACAACATTTCTTTTTGAATATTTTCCCAACGAGTGACATACTCATTAAGAGAATATACTTTACTTTCACCATTATTGAGTTTTTCATTTGCTACTCTTTTTAATGCTCCATTAAATGAAGCTGGATAAGATACTGTTTTAATATACTCTGTATCGTTATTACCTTTAATTACTCTTTCGTAAACGGTATAACCGCCTGATTGAGATTTAGAGATAAAAAACGGTTCCATTACTGGGTCTGTAATAACTGTATCCCCTGCTGGGATTGAATCTGGTTTGCGTAACATTTATTTTGATTTTTAAGATAAAACTAATTCTTCTAACTCTTCTTGTGATATTCTACCACTTTTTGTAACTTCGGTTCCGTCTTCTTTAATTAGGACCGTATGTGGGATACTCTTTACTTTGTATTGTGCAGCTAAGCCTGTAGTATCTTCTTCAATGTTTATACTAACAAATTCTACTTGACCGTCATACTTTTTTGCTACCTTATCCCAAGACTTCCCGTATACCTTACAAGGACCGCACCAATCGGCATAAAATTTAATTATTTTTTTCATTATCTTTTGTCTCTATTATAAGTGTCTGCTTTTGAAAAAGTACGTGCAGGAGCTTTAGATCCTGGTGTTGATGCTTTACCTTGTTTAACTGTAGGTAACCATTCCATTAACTGAGTGTAGCGTTGTTTTGCTGATGTTTTTGACATATATAACTGTTTTATTTCTATAAATATAAGAAGAATCTTTCGTTATTCCAACTACAATCCTCCATATTTTTCTTTTTGTTTTGATCTAAATTTTTTAATCTGTTGTTTTAAGTATCTTTTGGCTGCTGGTGATCCTTCTACGATTGGGCATCTCATGTACCAGACTATATTCTTTTCTTCTTTTAGTAATGTTTTTAATTGTTCTACTTCAGGTAAATTACATGTTTGTTCATTCATAATTTATTCGTTAATTCATACTACATAACATATAACTTAATATATGAACTTATTTTTGAAATATAAACTACAAAGGGGGTAAAATTGGAAAAACCTATAAGGGACTACGGTACCGGAGAAGTGGGTTTTATCTCCGTACATCGGTGATGAAAAAAATTTGGGCGGTAATTTACCTACCCAATAGCTGACATAGTAACTATAAAACCTACTATAAATAATATAAATTTCATATTGTAGAAACGTTTTGCGTATAAATATTAAAAAACGATTGGTATAAAACTTATTTAATATAAATAGGGTTAATTTTCCCGTCTTTCTTCTTTTGGGTAGAATTCAAACCTATCATGTTCAGTAGGTGTTAACAATAGTATACCTGTTTCTATATTTTCCTTGACTGTCTCTTGGTATATATGTGACATCCAGGTCTGTTCGTATGGGTGGTCCCATTTAGTATTCAAAAACATTTTTTTATTTCCTTTTTTAGAAACTATTTGAGGCCAGTTACAATAGTAGATATCACCGGTAGCGTAAGGTAGCCCTCTATAGGATTTTATGTTTTTAAATTTTAAGAATGGGGCTTCTGTTTTACTGTCTGAAAATAATTCATCTTTAACATGTTGCGGTACATTATACCAGCTCCATTGACGGGTATTATCTCCGTAGAATTCAGTAAAGTTCATCTTAAGGTAATCAAAATCTTCTTTATGGGCTATCTCTAAAGATTTTTTATATAGACCGGATACTTTCCTTAAAAAACCATTTCTACAACTTTCATCTTGACCGTTATAAAAGAACATATCGTCTTCAAAAAATAAACAGTAATCTGTAGTAGTGTCTTGGTCAAAATGTTCAGCTACAAATTGACGGCCGCCGCATATCCCTATGTTGTCTTTTTTTATTTCCTCAAATCCGTACTTTTCACATAGCTCCTTATACTTTATATCTGTAGTTCTATCTATAGAGTTGTTAAGGAGTACTTTTTTAGGTAAGTCCAGGTAATGTTGATCGTATTGTTCAAAAGATTTACAAAGAGTTTCAAATTGAGTAGGTGAATTGTAAGTTATGACATATAATCCAACCCTTTTGTAATCAACCGGAGCTTTTCCTCTAACGTTCTCAAATATAACTTTACTATTTTTGACTTTTTCAAAGAAGTAACTCATCAACCCATTGGATTCTATTTTACTATATGAAAATAAATCTGGGTATTTATATACCATTATGGAAAATAGAGATTCTTCTGTTCCCATTAAACTATTTCCTAAAGTTTCACTAAGTAGGGAATAGTATATATTTACTGTTTGTTCTATAGAGTCTTTTGGTCCTCCAAAAAATCCACCTCTAGCTACTAATTCTACTTTTTTACCAGCTAAATTACATAATTCTTTAAATTTAAAACCATGTATTTCATTTTCAGCTTGGTAGGGGAAACAAACAAAATTAAAGTTAGTAACTTGTTTACTAATTTTATCTATAACTAAGTCCGATGTAAAGTACCCTTTATGAACAGTGTTTGTTAGTCCGGCATCAATCCAGTACATTTGATCTGAATCAAAAGTATCCATTATTCTTGCGTCATTGAGTAAGAACATTTTGGACATTACTAACGGATTATAGTACTCTAAACTAGCTTGTGTAGATTCTTTTAACCATCCAGCTAAATTGTACCAATCCGGGTTTTTTCTTATTTCTTGAATTTTATTAAAAAATTCGTTATTAAACCAAGTCTTATCTCTTACGATAAACTGTGTATTTTCTTTAGATCTAATACTAAACACCGTTTCTCTCAAAGACTCTTCACCGAATATTATTAAGTTATGCGGTACCTCTAAAAGTTCTTTAAACTTAGGTATATAGTGGTCTTCAAACGATCTTCCCCAACCTTCTGATAATTCGGATCTACTGATATCCCATAATCCGGTAACTAAAGTAACTTTACTCATCTTTAAAAATTTTGTAGAAAGAATTTGATCCTGGTTGGACCCCTAAATAGTTTCGTTCGGTAGGTATATCATGACCCCAGTCTGAGAATTTAATATAATCTTGGTCTAAGAAGTTTTCTTCATATACTATAGATAGTATCTCTTCCTCTAGTGTGAGTATTTTTGCTGAAATAACTTGTGAAATTTTATCATCAAACTTTTCACATAGTTCTAAGACTTTATTTTTATCTCCTCCAAACAATCCTCCTACTACATGGGTAATTTTATCAGGGCCAGCTAAATTACTCTTAATTAGTGAAAAATGACGGCTGTAGTAACTGTCTATTCCTATAAACAGTAGTTTATCTTTTACTTTTGTATTGAGTTTTTCAAAAAATAAGGGGTTACATAAACTTTTTTTATTCTGTGGCCAATAGTTGTCAGGATTAGGTACTGTTCTTCTTTCTATCCCTCCTAAACTTTCCGGAAATAGACCATGATGAAATAGACCTCCATCTATCCAATAGTACCTTTCTGATTCGAAGTAGTTATTTTTTATAACCTCAGAAACAAAGTATGTTTTGGATAAACATAAATGGTAATTTCTATCATTATCCACAATTGAACGACCTTCAGCTAATCCGTTTTTATCAATTATGTTATAAAGCTCCTTAAGTTTATATATACTGTCTGAGTGTTTATAGTTGTTGAGATTATAGGGTATTACTTTGTAATTAAAGAACGCTTTTTTGGTAAAGTAATCTTGAATAACCTGTACTAGGTCGTCTTGAGTATAGACTACAATATTACAACCTAAATGTAGTAGGTTTTCAAACGGGGCGACATAATCTTCCCATCTATAACCTCTTCCACCTATTCTTGAATGAGGGCTGTGGTTATAAATTGCAGTTACAAGTGTATTCATGTTAGTTACCTAAATTACCTTCTATTCTATCACACCAACCTTTAGAAACCGAATGTGGCCATACTAACCATTTATGAGGAAGTGGTCCGGTGTATTCTCTCCAAATATTTAACCATTCACCATCAGCGCTAAAAATACGATCCATTTCTGTTTTTTCTGCGTCTTTTCTATAAAGATCAGCTCCATTCTCATCTAAGAAAGCTACTACCAGTAAATCGTAATCTGTCTCCGGTAAAGAATTTCTATGTACATTTATACAATGTTTAAATATACTAAAGAATGAATTTTCATAATCGTCTACTGGAGGGTTAGGGGCAAGAAAGTTTCCGGTAGTGTATTTCTGCACTCCTCTATCTCTAAATCTGATACCAGCGTATCTTTGATAATCACTTAACGAACGTTCAGTACCTAATCCATATATTCCAAAATCATTAGTCATTTCTTCCCCATCGGTACCTAATAACTGTCTTACCCTTTTGTGTGTATACGTATTAGTCTGTGACCATGTTTTGCTATCATCCCAGTGTTTAGTCCGGCCTTTTCTAGTATATTCATGCCATGCTACTACCTTGTGAGGGTGAAATAAATCATACCCATGTGTATACGCTCTTACTGCTATGCTAATTTCTTCTCCATGAAAATAGAATTCTGGATCGTGCTGTACTTCTTTAGCGAATTCCCCAACTGTAAAAGCAAAGTGAGCAGAGTAAAATCTAGCGCTTATTGGTTTAGATAGATATTGGTGATTTTCTATAGTCGAAGGTAGAAAGAACACAACTCCTTCTGGGGTAAACCTATCGAAGTCCATTTTCCAGGGAACTTGTACTCTTCCTTCTGGGTCATTATCGGGGTCAAAAGAAGATATGTAACTTGTAAGAAGTGGTTTTTTGAACCCTTCTTGTTGTAGAGACCTCAACATATTAATTAAGATACTATCCCACCCTTCAATAAATCTATGATGGGAGTCTAGTTGAAAAGTATACTTCTCTCCTTTGTAGTGTTGCTGTATTAAATTTCTTGCCCAACAAGCCCCTTTAGACTCTTGATATGGGACCTCTACTACATTAACCCTACTATCATCTTTGTATTGGTCTAAATTATCCCACTGGTCTTCTTTGGAAGTTTGCCAAACTACCGTTACTCTTAAATTATCAGGAAAATCTGCTTTCTCAAATAGATCATTCAACGTTGGAACTAATTGTGGATCTCTATAAGATGCTATTTGTACAAATATTGTATCTTCTGCTGTAATTGGATCTTCTTTTTGCATAATTTCTTTATCTATTTTATCCCACTTACCTTCTGGGCAGGCTCCAATAACAGGAGAAAAAACTTTACCTTTAAGTGCACATCCACATACTCCACATCTGTTAATACCTAAATCTGTTTTCTTATGCTCACAGGCATTGCAAATTTTTATTCTTTGGGATGCTAATTCAGATTGTTTATTATCTGGATTAAAGGCAATATTCCAAGCTTTAAAAATTTCTTCTAATTTATTCATAACATTTCAACTTTTTTATCCGTCACAGGATAAACAGTCTTCTGAAGTTCTTGAACCTATATCTCCGTTTATAACTGAATCTGTTCTTAGGTAATATAGTGTTTTTATTCCTAATTTCCAAGCAGTTTGGTGAACTAAGTTGATAAATTTAGGGCTATCTGTTGGATCGAACGCTAAGTTTAGAGATTGTGTTTGATCAATATATTTCTGCCTAACAGAAGCTTGTTCTACTAGAGCAAGTTGGTTTATTTCGGCAAATGTTAAGAATATCTCTTTATCATCTACTGGCATGATATCTTCTGGTAGGTTTGCTACAGATCCTCTATCTTTCATAATTTGATCCCAAACCTCATCTGTGTTATGTCCTTTATCCTCTAAGTATGACTCTAGGGCCGGGTTCTTTCTAATAAAAGTACCTTTTGCCGAGTTAAAAGTATAAACGTTAGCCGGGATTGGTTCAATACCTGCTGATACTCCTCCTGAAATCGTACTATTAGATACTGTTGGTGCAATAGCAAGTAGGTGTGTATTTCTCATACCAGTTCCTTTACACCATAGCGGTTCCCCGTACTCTTCTGCTAATTTTCTTGAAGCTGCCTCTGCTTCATTTTTAATTTTAGAGAAAATCTGGTGTGTATAAGATGTAGCTGCAATAGAGTTAAAAGGGATTCTTTCGTTTTGTAAAAATGTATGCCATCCTAGTACCCCTAGTCCAATCGCTCTACCTTTTTTAGCTGATCTGTGTGATCTAACCAAAGATTCTTTACCGTTAGTTTTTACTAAAAACTCTTCCATTACACCATCTAAGAAATAAATTGAAGTTTCAATTAAATCCGAGTTTTTCCACTCGTGGTATTTAGTAAGGTTTACTGAAGATAGACAGCAAATAAATGAATGTTCCTCATCTGTGTGTAGTGTAATCTCTGAACAGATATTGGTCATTGTTACATCTAGGTTGTTTCTTGTATAAGCAGGAGGATTTGCGTTATTAACGTTATCCTTAAACATAATATAAGGTTCTCCTGTTTCAACTCTTGACTTAAGTATTTCCACCCATGTCTCCATAGCCTCCGGTACTCTCCTGTCGAGTTTCTCCATAAAGTTATCATCCACTACAACACACTGATGTAGGTTTAGACACTGTCTATTAGGGTCTCCTTTAGGTCTTCTAATCTGTAGGAACTCTTTAATGTCTGGGTGATTAATATCTAGGTTTACAGATGCTGCTCCTCTTCTTACTGCTCCTTGATTGGTAGCAATAATAGTAGAATCATAAATTTTTGCCCAAGGCACAATCCCTTCAGATTGACCCATATCATCTTTACCAATTTTTCCTCCTCTTCCTCTTACTCTTGAAAGTCCAATTCCTACTCCTCCTCCAAGGGATGTCAATCTCATGAGTTCGGCATTAGTTAATCCAATACCTCTAATAGAATCAGGGGTGTCTATACCGAAACAAGAGATTGGTAATCCTTTATCTGTACCGGTATTAGAAAGTACCGGTGAAGCTAAGTTCAACCAACCCTTCCACATATAACGGAAGAATTTACTCTCTAAGTCTGGTCTGTCTAATCTCTTGGCTACTGTTGAAGCAACTCTTTTATATGCTAATTTTGGTGTTTCTCCTGGTAATAGGTACCCTTTAGATACTGTTGCGATTGAAACTTCATTCATCCATTCCGGATAATCTTTACCTGCTTCCCAAGAGGAAGTATCTACTACTATACTCATAAAACTTTATATTAAAATGCTGAATCCCAATCCATATGCCCTTTTGAGTAGTTTGTTACTCTATTGGCAAAGAAATCTGTTTGTTGTTTTCCTGCGATAACTGCATCAAACCATTTCATAGTTTTTAATGCTCCTTTATCTATTTCCTCTGATGGTATTAAAGGTTTTAAACCTAAATCTCCCATCTTAGTATTTACTCTGTGTTTAATAAAGTTTTTTAATTCGTCTTTAGAAAGATTTTCTAAATCTCCCATTTCGAATACTTTATCTATAAAGTCAAACTCTAATTTTATTGCTGCTGCTGCAGCTTCTCTAATATCTGCTTCAAGTTGAGGTGTTTTAAACTCTGGGTGTTCTTCCATTAGAGTTTTAAATAACCAACAACCTGCATTACTGTGTAAAGATTCATCTCTTACAGACCATTCTACTATCTGTCCAACTCCTTTTAAAAGGTTTCTCATTTTAAATGAAAGTAACACTGCAAAGGAACTAAATAAGTTAACACCTTCTGTGAAAGCAGAGAAGATTGCGAGAGAGACAGCTCTTTGGTGCCAGTCTGGTGCATCATGAGAATCTCTAACTTCCATTAGATTTTCAATTTTAGCCATAGTAGCCTCATCTTCCATAAACTCAGCAAAGTTATCTAAACCTAACTGCTCATTTAATAATGAGTATGCTTCGGCGTGTATAGTTTCAAAAGAACCAAAAGTAACACCCATTGCAATAATTTCTGGTTTTCTAAACCAAGTAGTTACAAGGTTAGTCCAGTAATCGTTCACCACTGTTTCTGTCTGTGCAAATCCTTTTAAGATTCCTCCAATAAGATTCTTTTCATGGGGTTTAAGGTTGGATGACCAGTCGGTAACATCCTGTGCCATCGGTACTTCTGTATGTAACCAGTGAGCTTGTTGTTGCTTCATCCAATAGTCAAAAGCTTGTGGGTATTCAAATGGTTTGTAAACGACTCTTTCTTGCAATAAGCTCATATATAATTATATATTTGGTGTTAATTAAGACAAAAACATCCTCAAGTGGAAACCACCGAGGACGTGGTTATAAATAGAATATATATTTCGGTTTCAGATCAAAAAGTTATGACTTTTTATCAAAAACTTTAGCCATAGTTTCTCTATCTAAAGAGAAAACTGGTTTATCATCGGCTGCCATTAAATCAGCAGGATCTGCTTTGCCTTTAAATTCAATATGACCGTTATTTGTATCCATCATTACATCATAAGTCATACCATCTTGGCCGTATCTATTTTTCATAACGTGTATTCTACCTGTACCTAATACCTTGTCTTCTTTCTGACGAGAAAGTGATAAGCAGATATCGGCTACCATCATTTTATCATAAGAACCTGCAGCTTTATCTCCTTCAATTACTGAATCTTTGGCTCCCATTCGGTTAACTTGTGATGGGGTTAAGACAGGTATTTGAAACTCTTTGGCTAGCCCTTTAGTAGCGATAAATACATCATCGATTTCATCCTTGCGTTCTGCGAACTTACCTTTAGACGGTGCACGTAAATAATCAACGTAGTCGATTACAATCATATCTGGTTTATGGTCCATATCAATACATTTCTGGATATGAGACTTAATAGTGTTTACTGTAGCTCCTTTAGGCGGGTATTCTTTTACAATAAGTTTACCTTTAAGACCTTCAACTACTTTTTCAACTTCTCCTCTATGTTTATTTACTTCATCTATAGAGTATCCAGTAAAATAACAGTCGAATCGTTTACCTACATAATCTTCACCTAACTCTAAAGTATAGTAATTAACATTATACCCCATTTTAACAGCATGAGCTGCTGCAGCTACCATCGTCCAAGATTTACCTCCTCCTGGGTTACCAAATACGATAACTAAATCTCCTGGGCCAAAGCCTCCTTGGATTCCATCATTCATTAAAGGCCAAGGTGTAGGAACGGTAGGTCTATAGTTCTCTCTATATCGAGATTCTACATCTTTGTTGTACTCATGACCCATATTCTTATCCATTCCAGCTTTCATTGCTTTTTCAACCATATTTCTAATACCGTCGAAATCACCTTCTTTTAATAAGTCTGCTGAGGATAAGATTGCATGTTTCATTTCCTGGTTCTTACAAAATCCTAAGAACTCTTCCTGTACATACTCTAAATCGTCTTGGGTGGCTGCATAAGAGTTTCTTAACTCTTCTTTTAACGCTACAACTAAAATCTCGTTATCTAGTTTCTGAAGTTCTACTTTAAGCACATCCATTGTAACGGTAGTGTGGTACTTGTCAAAGTATTCCATAATGTTGTTGATAATCCACTTATGTGAATCGGCATCAAAATAGTCCTCTTTGAGTACGTCTCTAACGTTTAGTAGAAATTTCTTGTCTGTGAGTAATGATCCTAGTACTTTTAGTTGGAACCCCTTCCCGTACTGCTGTAAGCTCTTTAATGTCATCTAATAACCTTTTTATTATACTTAAATATATGATTTTTAATTCTATTTTCCTACTTTACTACTGTTAATCTTCTAAAGTTTTCTAACCACCCTTCAGTATTTTTTGTAATACCTTCAATCTTATCTTCATCAAGCAAATGTAAGAAAGCTCCGGTTTGTAGTTTATTGACCTCCTCTTTAAGTACATCCTTAACATGGTCCATTTCTTTCTGATCAAGATCAGTAATATGCAGGTCCATTAGTTTAAAGTTGGTTTCAACTCTATCCCATTCGGTAATTATTTTAGGAAAGATCTTCTTCTCATTCATCTTCTCTTCACATATGTTATAAACATAATCAAGAGTCATACCCGGTTTATTAACTAGGTCTGGAAATTGAGATAGAATAGTTTTAATTCCTAATCCTTTTACTCCGGCTAAATTATCAGAATTATCTCCTAATAACGCTTTTACAATATTATAATTTTCCGGTAGAACTTGAAGTTCTTCTTCTATATTACCTTTTGTAAACGTTTTCTTTTTTACTGGAGCGTATACTTCTACATATTCGTCTACAAGTTGTAAAAAATCTTTATCTGATGAAACTATTGTTAGTTTCTTTTTAGACTTAGAAGCTGTTTTAGCCAAATATGCTATAATATCATCAGCTTCCAATTTTTCCATCATAAGCTGCTGGACTGGTAGACATTCCAAGTAATCTTGAGTTCTAAATAACTGTCCAATTAATGCTTCAGTTTCTTCAGCTTTTGTATCATAAAGTCCCCAGTGGGTTATTCTTGAAGTAGCTCTCTGTGCTTTATAATTCGGATCAATATTTTTTCTGTTAGCTGAACCTCCCTTACCGTCCCATACAATTATAACTCTTGAAGGGTCAAAAGTTCTTGTAACAAACCCCAGTGATCGCAAGAAGCCTACCAGGCCGCCTACATGGTGACCTGATGGGTTCATTGCTTTGAGCAGTGAGAAGCTACGAATTAACATATTCATAGCATCTATGACCAAGATATGGTCATTCAGCTCTCGGGGTGGGGTGGGTTTGAGATTATCTAAAATGTTACTATAGTTCCCCATTAATCAAGAATTCCGGTAGTTATTTTTTCCTCTTCCATATCTCCTTCTTCAATAAGATCGAAGTCGATACTTCCAACTAATTTTAACCAGTGTTCTTTGTGGGCATCTCTATACTTATCAATAGCCTTTTTATCGTCTGGGATGAATCCATGTGCTGTCATTACAACTTTACCTCTAGACTGAACTCCTCCAATATGGTTCTTTTCAATCTGGATGTTAGTTCTTTTGGCAAACTCGACTTGAAGGCCGTCTTTTACAGCTTTAATCTTAGAAGTTCCAGGGTTTGTAATGTTACCAAAAGTAACTACTAATGTAGCATCATACCACATAGACATTCCTCCTTTATTCTGTAGTTTAGGCTGACCCATAGGGTGTTCAGGCTTTTGTGTCCATACCTTATTAATAGCTACTAGAGTATTTGTATAAGGTGAGTTCTCTTTTCTTGATAATAGAATCTTTTGATTCAAGTTATTACCAAATTGAGTAGACATCGCACCTGCATTCCATTCATTATTGTTCTTATTAGAACGTACTGATAAATCACAAGGAATAGATCCAATTGAATCCCAGAAGAAACACATATCGAATGGTAAGTTACCTTTAGACTGTTCGTCCATTAAGTCAGCCATATAGACTGCTACCTCTTCGATAGTATTTAATGTACCCCTATCAGCATATAGGAAGTGACCTTCATAATCGGTTACAGTTCCATCAGCATCTTTAACTTCTTCGAACTGTAGTCCCATTTCTTTAGCATGGTCCCAAGACCATTTCATCTCCGATATGATAAAAACTGGCAGTATGCCCAATTTCTGGGCATTGACTGCAGCTTCTAGTAGGGCAGTTGTTTTGCCCGTATCACTATGTCCGCGAAGGAGTGTGATGTGTCCGGTAGGAATACCGGGGAGGGAGGTGATATCTTGGTATGCTTGAGAAAGAGGTATCCATTCTTGTTGTTTGAACTTAACCGAGGCTTCAGAAAAACCTTTCTTCTTCTTAAAATTGCCAAGGTTAAAATTCTTCTTGACTGCCGCAGATGCGGCCTCTTGTACTTCTTTCTTCTTAGCCATAAATATTACTCGTTAAATAGATCGTCAAATTTACTAACTGTATCTTGTTTTCCTACAGTTGCTGCTTCAGTAGTAAACGCAGCAGGTACTTTCTCTTGTCCTAAACTTGCAGGTAAAGAAGTATCGATGTTTGAGTTTGTTGAGGCAGCAGGAGCTGCTTCAGCTACAGAAGAGGGATCTAAATAACCTTGTAATTGTTTCTTAATGAAAGCGTAATCGTATTCATTATGAACTTCTTTAGGGTCTGGTTGTTCTTTTAACCACTTATCCAATAACGCACTATCTTCTGTTAAACCTGAAGAGTTACGTTTAGGTCTTAATGAGGTTTCTGGGTAAGGATTACCTGCAGTCATAGTAACTGTAAGGTCTGTACCGTTTACCGGGTCTGTAATATCTCCGTAATCTTCGTCAGAAATAATAGCTAGTAAGGCTTTATAGATAGTAATACCAAATCCCCATAATCTAACTCCTTTTTCTTCTTCTCCTCTAACAATTACAGGAGCAAAGATTCTAGTCTTAGGATTCAATTTACCCGCTAATGACCAGTTGTCTTTATCAGAAGTCTTTTTTAGTTCGGCTACGAACTCCTCGATTGGATCTTGCTTACCAAAGTTTGATAAAGCTACCATCGGGTACTTTCCAACTCCATAATGGAATTTCATTTCCGTAAACGGCATGGAAGGATCATAAGTAGAAGGAACTAAACGTACTGTCTGTTCTCCTAATTGCGGTTTCCAAAAAATAGTTGAATAGTCAATTTTTTCTCTCTCTTGACCATTAGAGCTCAAAGCATCTAGCTTTGCTTGAATTGCACTCAAATCCATAATAATAACATTTTAATTATAACTTATTTATTCAATATAAGAACTAAATTCTAGTTTTCCAACTTTTAAAGTATATTTTTAAAAACTTCAACACTTTCTTTCCCTACTCTTAATCCATTTACATCACAATGTTTACACGCAGGTATTTCGATTCTATTCCCTTTTAAAAGTGTTTTTCTTATGTGGTTATATCTTGAACTAGTCCATAATTCTGGAAAGGGTTTATTTGTGATATTGTTTAAATTTTTTTCTTGTCTTTGCCAATCTTTACTACATAGTAATACGTCTCCATTCCAATCTACAATTGCTTTATAAAATGGAATGTAACATCCTCTTTGTTGGGGTTCTACTTTATTAAATATTCCTCCTCTATTGGTTAATCCATATTCTTTAAAAATTGTAACCTCACCTGTATCTTCTAAATGCCTAATCTGTATTTTAATTTGATTACCGTAAGGTTTAAAGTGGTGTGAAAGTTTCTCTAAATGCTCTTTGTTATCATAACAGTTTACAATCAGTAGTTGAACTCCTATATTTATATAATCTTCAACTTTTTGTCTTCCCTTTAAGAATACATCCCCGTTAGTCATGGTGTATGTATAAAAATACGGTGTAAATTCTGCTAGAAGGTCTAGTATGTTTTTTGCTAATACCGGTTCTCCAAACCCTACAAATCCTACTTCTCCTGTATACTTAGCTGCTTGCAATTGTTCTGAAAGTAGTTTTGCTGTTTCTAATTTCATATGTAGGTTAGAATTTGGATATAATTCTGCATTTACTCTTGGACAAAAACTACATGTTCTGTTACAAAGTTCAGTCGGATTTATCTCTAAATTACGTAGCCCGGGGAGTAGTGTATTATTAATACTATCTGCAGTAACTTCTTCCCACCTAAATTGAAATTTATTAACTTTCATACTACCTTGATTGATCTGGAGATTTATACCAGAGGCTGAGTTCTCCAATTTCTATATGTTGAGGAGTCTCAATCGCCCACTTTACTGCTGATGCAACTTCCATTGAGGTTAGCATTCCTTTTCCGGTTTTTTGTGTAGAGAGGGTCATATTGGTTTTAACTAACCCGGGATTTATAGTAATAATTCTACATTTCCTGTCTGTCTTAAATCCGCAAAGGTAAGCTTGATGGTTAAGTGACGCCTTGTATGCTGAGTATCCGGACCAGTTTTTACTCATACCTGGGTACTTTGATTGACTGGAAATATTTACAATTGTTTTGTTTTCATCGTAAATCCATTCAGTAAAGAATAATGTAAATAGTTCAGTTTGTGCATTTTCAAAGTATGCGTTATTAATAAATACATTACTATTTTTTGCTGCGTTAAGAATCTCTAACCTACCGTCTTCTGTAGATATATCGTAGTTATTAGACCTACTGTATCCTTTTACTGAGTAGGCGGTAGATAAACTCTCATATAGGGCTTTTCCAATTCCTTTTGTATGTCCTGTTAAGGAGATCTCCAACATAACCTTTATTAAACCTTATTTATCTAATTCAATAATTTGAAATAATTTAGTGTTGATTCTTTTTAGTTCTGGACCTTTAGTGAGTAGTATACAGTTTCTATAATCTGCCCAGTTGACTCTGTAGCTAGGGTCAGGTACGCCTCCGTTAAGTTCCTTAATCAAGGTATTCAAAGCGTTAATCGTATATAAGGTATTCGATTCTTTTTTTCTATGTACCAGGATGGTATTGTCTAAAAACGTTCCTACGTTTCCAAAATCAACATTATATGTACAGATGTATTCGTCTTGGCTTTTTGAATATAGGACAAATATTTTGCTGTAAATAATCTTGTATCTTTCCTGTATTGTATCAAGTACTCCTGCCAAAGTTTCTTCAGTGGCAAACGTACAAAACAGTTTGTTACTCATATCTTCATTTAAATAAATTGGCTCGATATCATAATCGAACAGTGGACTTACAACATTTTGTGTCATATATAAATATTAAACTGTTTTATAAAACAAGATCTTTACTAAATTTAAATTTTACCGGGTATTTCTTCTCGGATTCCATTATTCTCTGTACTTCTTCTAATGTTTCTTTCCCATCCTCTTTATAGAAGTCAAATAGTATAGCATCATAGGTATATAAGACAATTTTGGTTTTTTTGTCTTTTAAGTACCTTAGTACATCTTTTAAGATAAGTATATTTCTTGCGGTCTCCAACGATTGCATCATATAGTTCATTAATTTCGCTGGATGCATCTCTTTTAACTCTTTGGTGAAGGGTTTATCCGAGATAGGATTGTAGACTACTCCATTATCGTTGTAGAAGTTCCACATATCGTCAATATACTGTTGTATTTTTTGAAATATCTCTAAATTACGGTGCTGTTCAGGTATTTTTCCATAAATTGCCTGAAAGTTAATCTGTTTTGCCTCTAAATACTGTTCTTCAGTAATATCTTCTGTACCAAAGTAGTGTTTAGCAAGCTGTTTGTGTGCTGATTCATCTGTTAAAGGGTAATCAATCTGATCGCTAAGTAAACGAAGGTGGTAGCCATCAAAATCGAATTCAACAAAGAAATCACCGGTCGGGTGGAAGCAAGCTCTGTGCTCTGGATCTTTAGGTATAGCAGCGAAATTAACAGAATTAAAAGCATTAGTAGGTCTAGATGTCGCATTGTACAGGTTGTATTGGGTTAGAACTATATTATCTTGAATATTATATTTAGGATCTCGGGGAGTAAATAACCTTACAAAGTTTTCATAGTATATTCCTAAACCTTGCTGCTCTAATAAGAAGAATACATTAGTAGCTGTCGTATTATAAAATTCAAAACCTTTTGGTATGGTGTATTCCAGTACATGACCTACTTGTCCAAATATTTTCTCACATGATTCATGTAATTTAGATATAGGAATTAACTGGTTTATGTTTTCAAAGTCTTTAAATTTGTTGTAGAAGTAATTTAAAGTACTGTTCTCTTTTGTATACTCTAGTCTATCAAACTTTACCATTGAGTATAGTAACGATAGATCTATGGCACCTTGTAGATTAAAGTGGTAGAGTAGGTTTTTCTTGTCTAATGTGTAGAGTGTTGAAGCTTGTGAAAGAAGTCTGTAGACACGTTCTTTTGGTACGTTTATACCTTCGTCATGATTTATAGGAATAATGAATCCTTGTTCACTACCTACTATTCGGATATATACGGCAATTGTAGAGGTAAGTTTAGGATGGTATAAGTCATTTGAAGATACTACATCCACATAACAACCTAATTTTACTAAACCCTCTAAATGGACTAATTTAGATTCTTCTTCAACTATATAAAACATTTTTAAAATAACCTTTTATATAATATAAGAAGAATTTTCTATTCTACAAACTCTTTGTAGTCTTTAATATAGTCTTTTAATCCTGGAAGTAGATTATCGAATCCTTCTATGGTTTTTTTATTTTTAGATTCAGCTCCTTCATATAGGTATTTACCTTTAAATGCTGTTTCAGCTGGACCTTTAATTCTCCATTCTACTTCAACTCCTTTAATATAGGTTTTAGAAGTAAATTTATAATACGTCTCTTTTAAAACTTCTATTATACGTTTATTCCTAGTATCTTGAATATAGTATCTTTTGAAGGTAGGTTTAGTTCTATCTAATGTTGATTCATCTACTCTTTGTGGAATAAACCGGAGTGTATTCTCTTCTACGCTGCCATTACTTAACTGTGTAAGTAGTTTGTTATCTGTACCTGGTGATTCACCTGTATAGAATTCCTGTTTATATGTCTCAAAATACCATCCGGTATAAGGTCTACCGGAAGGTAATGTAAATTCTTCTCCTCGGGTGTATTTAGCGGCTTTATATTTTGACTTAGGTAGGTACATTATGCTGGGTTTCCTGGTGAGTTAGTTAAGAACATTTGTTTTTCAGCAGCTCTTCTTTTTGTAAGACCGGGTAGAACTTTACCTGCAGCTTTATTCCAAACTAAGAATTGATCTGCTGCTGCTACATAATCTTTACTGTTTATCTTCTTACGTAAGGTACTGTTTGCTAGATTTCCTGGCCCTAAGTTGTAGGTGAACGAAACTAAAGCGTCAAATTCCTCTTGAGTTACATCTACTCTTATATACCTCTTAACGTGATTTTCAAATTCTGCTATATCTGCTTTAAAATATTCTTCTGCTTGTCCTTCTGTAATGGTGGTTCCAAGCTGGACGGGTTTTCCTTTTATTCTTGTTGTTCCATACCCAATTGTAATAGGGTTGAATCCGCTGCCTGGATCTACATATGCATTTAATCTGAGATCTTCGTGTTTTTTAATTTCTTGTAAACCTCTGTTTGAAACTTTTAAATCAGCTATAGGCTTTCTAAATCCTTTTCCTGCTGAAATTGCAGCTACTTCTGATACAAAGTCATCTACCTGTTCTAATGGTTTCTGTATATCATATGTGGGTATTTCTTCGTCAAGTTTCTTTATGATTATCATTTGAGCTTTAATATCGGTTACCCATCTACTGCTTTTAATTGAATGTGATACTCCGGTAATCATAAATCCAATACTACCTCTATATCTTTTTGGTATTATTGTATCGTCTATTCTGAATGCTTGTCCAATTTTCATACCTCCGATTCCTTTCATTGTAAAAGAAAGCTCAAAAGGTATTAGGCCTGCAGGATTAGTTTTCTGCTTTTTTGAATAATATTCTAAGATTCTTACCATTAATAGACGGAAAGTAGGTCCTAATCCCTGTATATCTTCAGTATTGTATTTTATAAAATACTTATTTGCTCCATTTAATTTTTTAACAAATTCACCTAGCCTTTTAATATCTTCTTGTGGTATTTCAGCTTTTTCGTAAGTTGAATTAGTAGTTACGTTTTTCCGTCTATTATGCCTGTCTTCCAAACCTCTCTGCCAAGTTTGCATAGCTAGCATATCTGTTCCTACATTAGTACTTCCTGCTTGAGCAGCTATTGCCATCATAGTAGTAACTGAGCTGCTTAGTTTAGATGCAAAAGTTAAATTTTCTAATGTCGAATTTAATCCAATAAGGTCTACAAAAGATTCTTTTAATACTCCTTCATCCGGTGTTAATTTTTTATCTACAATATAGTATGTAGATTCAAATTCTTCGTAATGTAGTTGAAATTCGTTTATGTCACCTAAATTACCCTGTATTCCAGTTATAACTGAATTTAAGAAATCAAAGACACTTTTTGCTTTTACATCTTCTGCAGCGATTGTTTGATCTGCACATCCTAAAATATAATCTATATTTACATATATATTTAGTAAATCCTCTTCACTAAAAGGTATTTTTCCTTGTTCTGATACTTTATAATGTAATGCTCTAGTTTCAGCAAGAAGAGAAGAACTAGTTTTAGGTAGTACGCAAATTAGAGGATCTAATCCAAAATGAGCGTCAAATGTTAAAAAGGAAGTAGGTGTTTCATTTCCTTTAGACCCAAAGTGGAATTTAATTATTTCACCGTGTTCATTTTTTAAAGTAAAGATCTGGTTTATAAGTTGCATCAAAGTGCTTAATGTAATATACCTTGTCCACTGTTGGGAGTTATTTACTATATTACCATCAAGCTGTGTTCTTATTACATGGAAAGACCTTCCTACTTCTTCTACTTGTGTTTTTAGTGTTTTGTATAATTGAGGTACATTTTTTTCTAGTGCATCTGTTATAGAATTTGTACTAAGATCTTCTTCTTCTACAGGGCCAGTAAAGTATTTTCTAGTTTCCGCATACTTAACTGTATTAAGAAAAGCATGTAACGGTGTTGTATTTAAACTTTCATTAAAATATGGAGAAGAAGTATCTAAATTTATATTTGATGAAGGAGAAATGATCATACTAAGTGATTCAATTAATTCTCCTTTTGATACTATGTCTACTTTACAATCATAACCGCCATCTAAGTTAAATGACCATACAAAGTTTTTTATAATACCGTACATACCGTCATAGTTACCGGAACTGTATTCTTTTATTCTAGTGATTTGATCATGTATATCCTGACCTTTCATTGAATTAAAAAACGTATCCGGGAAAGGGAAAATAGTATTTTGGAATACTCCTGCATTATTATAATATAGTGAATGTCCCCATTCAAGTAGTACTGAAAATCCTGGTCTTAAAAATAACTGCTCTAACTCATCTAACTCTTCTACAGAGTTAACTTTGAAATCTACTGAGGCTATTCTTAGTGTACCGAAGTTATTTTTAGCTTCTACTTGGAAGCCTGTTATACCGGCCATTGGTCTGTATCCTAATGTATCCGATTTACTATAAGCATTGTCTTTATCATTAAAGATACCTCCTTGTATTCTATTATTGGCTAAAGTTCCTCCTAGTAGCACTCTATTTTTAGAGGGTAAATTTGAATATCCACCATTTTCACTTAATACGTCTACAGAAGAAGTCATTTTTACCCAACCTGTATTGCTATTCAGGTATAGAATATCTTCATTTATCCTACCAGCCTGTTTAGATACTTTCTCTTTTCTTACTGAAAGTTGATCGATTACAGTATCATCTAGAGGGCCTCCTACTATTGAACTTGGTTTATATCCTAATGACATTTTATCTTGTTGAGTTTACCTCGTTATATAACTTAATTGCATTTGACTTATCAGCTGGTATTCTTAATTGAACACCCGGTGTAACTGCTAAAGAAGCTCTTTGGTGATTATTTGCTGATGCTATAACCCACCATAGAGATGAGTCTTTATAGAACTGCAGAGCAAGTGTATCATACCTATCTCCTATAGTTGTTATAATGTAAATATCGTCTTCTGTAGGTGGAACTGTAGGGTATATAGGGTTACTCCTGTACCTAGTTCCTCCTTCTGTTACGCTGCTGTCTATGTCTCTATATCTACTCATATAACTATGCTTTTACTTCGGGCTGTCTTACAGGAGTTCCTGGTTCACCATTTTGACTTTTTGTAAAGAATAATGTTTCAGGATTTGTTTCAGGTGCAACATCTGTAGTAATATAGTGATACAGTCCTGTTTGAGGGGTAAATGTATGAATTGGTGTAAAGTTTACCTGGCAGTCTAATACCATAGGTAATTCTTGCTGATCATTATCAACTCCAGTATTTCCATTACCAGCTCCATTATTATTTAATGCTATTTCCCATTGATAGTCTTGCTGCCAACTATAATTAACACTTGATAAAAATCCGGGTACTTCTCTTAAATAGTCTCCTACTGTTAGTTTAACTAAAGTTCCTCTCATAAATCCATCTTGATAAGTTGGAGCTGTAGTAGAAGCAAGAGTAACTATTTTCTGGTATAGAGGACGCATTTCCCATCTTGTCTGAGCTGCTATCTTAAACCCTAAGCTAATCTGTCTATCAAAACCTTGGTATGTATGAAAGTTTTCACCTCTTCCAACATAATTAAAAGAATTCCAATTTCCTGTAAAGTTATCAGAAAAAGTATCTAGGTAAGCTCTAAAATGTAAATATGTGTTATCTTCAGGAGTTATGACGTTAAATCTAAATTTAATTAGATCGTTGACTTCTTTTGCCGGTTTTTTCTCTCCTTTATATGGTCCAAGTAAATTTATTTTGTCTTGAGTTTGTATAAAGTTTCCTGTAGCGTATGAATCAGAAATATTACGTTTTATACTTGCAACATCCCCTAGTAGAATTCGGTTTTCTTTTCTAACCTCATTTTTCGGATTGTTTACTTTTGGAACTCCATTACCGTCTGAGGGAAGAAACTTTGTACTTACTTGAGGGGTGTTATCTACTTCTCTTTCTCTAGGTGCTTCGACCGGTGCTTCGGATGCCCATGTTGCGTCTGCAAGTATTGGAGCGCCATTTCTTGCTAGAACGTGCGGGGCAACATCTATTTTACCGTACAAGTAAGTACCTTTCCCTTTACCTGCAAAACCTTTGACAAAATGAGTACCAGTTCCATTCAAAGGAACTTGAGCTAGGGTAGAACCAATAATTTTAACAGAGTTAAAAAGATTTGCACCTATACCGCTTAATATATTTCCTGCTACTGTTTTATTCGGATCACTTTTTGGTGTTACCTTAGCTGCATTTAAAGCTGTTTCGTTAGCAAGGTACTTTAGACCAGGTTTCTGGGTTAGTATAGTTCCAATTCGTTTTAAATCGTCTATTCTTTTAGAAGCTTGATTTGAGGACGGTCCAGCCTGTCTTATATCTGTAGGTATGGTTTTTTGTACAATAGGTTCTGTACCTATGGTAGCGGTATCTCCATACTTCAGTTTATTCAACTGGGTTAAGTTACCCTCTATGTAGTTTCTTAGAATAGCCATTTAGTCTTACTTGGGTAAGTTATCTACGTACTTTGCTCCTATCTTCCCGTTTAAGTCTAAAGTAGACGCTGGATATTCTCCTTCTGGGGTGTTATTAATAGAGGTGGTGTTGTGTAAAGTCGAAGCTTTATCTGCACCAGGTAGTTTAGAAGGTGTTTGACCTTTTAATCCGTAGGGTGATTGTGTTAGTTTATCTAATAATGCCATATCTTTTTAGTATAAATAGTTTAGTATGATTTATATGTTGATAAAGCTAGTGTATGTCCAACTTTATTTCCATCCATGTATACGTGCCCTCCTGATTTAACAACTGATATTAATTCGTCAAGTTTTGCATATAGTTGATTGAGCGGTATCACAGCTTCTGGGCCTGCTTCTCCTATTAATGCTCTTGTAGGGCTGGTAACTATCCCTCCTGTTGCCAGTTCAGGTTCCTCGTTTGCTGTAGGAGTTATAGTACCGGAATTGCTTAAGTCTCGAGCTGCTATACCAGCGTCTATACCGAGTGAAGATACAGTTCCAAGACCTGGTGCTACTAAGTCGAGTAGACCTGCTGCTGCAGATAATGTTTCAAGACCGGCTCCTGTAAGATCTCCTTTTATTAATCGATCAATAGCAAATCCAATTCCAAGTACAGATCCTAAGATGGGTATTCTTTTGACTAACCCTTTACCGGTAAATTTGGCAGCCATTTTTCCCATACCCTTAGCACCTACTTTTTCTGCTGCTTTTACTTCTTGCATTGCAGTTTTTCCTCCAAAATCTGAAAGTATTTGTTTATCGGGTAAATTTTTAGCTGAAGCTTTTGCAAAGTTAGAACCTCCTTTTTCTCCACCTTTGCTGAATATTTTTCCAATACTTTTAAAAACACTTCCTAATTTAGATATATTTCCAAACCTAAGAGCTGCCAAACTTGTTAAAGCTATTAAAGCAGTACCTGCATGACCTGCAAAGAAGGACATTATATTAGCTATTATATTGAGCGGGTCTTTAAAAGCTTTCATAGATTCTTGCATCTGCGTTGTTAGGTTTGCTGTTGCTTCAGCATTAGACATATTAGATTTTTGAAAATCTATTTCGTCTTTACCTAGTTTTTTTAATGCTTCTGCCCTATCTAACCCTTTACCTTCTAGTACTGCAACTTGTTGAGCGAGTGAAAGTTCTTTAAATCTATCTTGTAGTAGTGTTTTATCTAAACTTTTTAGTGTTTCTCTACGAAGTAGCATTTTAGATGCTTCCTCTCGTGAAAGACCCATACTTTTAGCAAGAGCTTCTTGCTGGAGTACATTCATTTCTGAGTACTCTGCAAAAGACCCGAAGTTTTTTGCAAGTTCTTCTGCTAAAACAGCTGTGTTTCCTGTTAGGGCTGCTGTTCTAGCCCGCTCTAAATTTAATTGCTTACCAGTTAGTAACTCTGCTTCTAATTCTGCTTCTATAGAAGACTCAAAGTTTAATAGTCCACCAGCGGAACTTTCAAGTTGTGCTAAAGTTAGACCAAATTTTCTAGCTTGGAAAGCGGCTTTGGCTATACCTCCGGGAAATTTCTGGGTAGTGATTACGGTTGCTGCAGATGCGTCAGCAACGTCTTTCATCACTTGCTTATAATCTACTGCAGTGTCATTAGCAATATTTAGCCCAAGGACTTGACCGGTGAGTTCTTCTGTTATCTGTTTTACTGTTTTTCCAGTAGTTGCAGAGAGTGTTTGAAATTTAGCAGCTTGTTCATTACTTAGTCCAAGACGTTTAACCATTAACGCCATTGATTCAGCGGATTCTGCTGATATAGTTCCTGTAGAGCCTAGTTCCTTATTAACAGCTGCTTGAGCTTCTATTAGGTCCTGAATTGCAAATAATGTTGGAGCACTAAATTCTTCTCTAAGTGCTGCTGCTTGATCTCTAGATATATTAAGATTTCTTGAAAGATCGGTAACTTGATCGTTAGTGAGTTTTAATCCTTTAACCGCAATTGTCATACCAAGAGCGCTTCCTGCTTTTGCAATGGAGCCAGTTAGTACTTTAGCTCCTGCTAGAAATCGGTTTCCATCTGCTTCTCTTGCTGCTTTTGCTGCTTTCCCGAAATCACTAAAAAGTTTACTGAGTATAGGTACATCTTTAACAAGATCAGCCATGTCATCGAAAAACTGTACTTCTTTATCTATTTCTTCTAGAATATCTTTTAAATCACCGGCATGTTCTGTTGCTTCGTCTAGTAAGTTAACCTTATCTGTATACTGTGTAATTAGTTTTGCAAGGATTTTAGATTCCTCTCCTGTAGCGGTAGCAAGTTTCTGCTCAAAGAATACTATTTTACTTTGTAGTTTTACTCTTTCGTTTGCAGCTTTGACTAAGTCTTTCTCTAATTTTTTTGACTCTCCTTTTATTTTTAACTGCTCTTTTGAGTACCCTTGTAGTTTACCGGCCAAACTGTCTGCTACCCTTGATTGAGATGTAAATACAGATGCTGCTTCATTTGTTACAGCTGCTGCTTCTTTACTTGTCTGTGCTATAGATGCATTAAGAGATCGTATAGCTTCCTGTAGCCCAACGACTACGCTTGCTAATCTCCCTAATTCTTCGGATTGTTTATTCTGTTTTTCCATTAACGGTAAATCTATATACTATAAATAGTAAAGGCCTCTAATTATTTAGAAGCCTTTGTGCTGTAAGAAGGACCTATATTAGGTTGATGTACCTTCTTTTGAGTTTTTGGAGTTGGGTTTTTTTGCTCTTGCTGTTTAGAGTAGTGTTCTTGTATTTTTTGGAATGTAAACCTTCTAAGCCAGATTGGCATATTATATACATCGTACCAAGTATACCCTCCTTTTCCATGAAAAACTATTTCATGTATTTGGCTGTAAACATACAGTTTATAATCAGGCGTCAGGCCAAAAAAAGTTAAGACCTATTGGAAGGTCAACGTCCTCCTCTACGCCATTTTCATTTTCATATGGAAAAACTAAGTTTACATCAGGTGTTATTTTAGAATACTCCTCTCTCAACGCTCTTGCGTCTTTAGCAAGAAGGTATCCGTCAACGAAATCTCTAACTTCTTTTCTATCAGAAAGGCCGTTAACTGAAAGTAACATATGTTTTAATCGGGTTGTTACTTCAGAACTCTCCTCTTTATTAAGTTTTTTAAGTCCCTGTAGTTCCCTATCAATAGCTTTTTCATCTTCGTGAGTAAGTATTTTATATGTTACTACGTTACCTGATGTGGGTAAAGTAAAAGTAAATTGATTTTTGCGGCTTTCGTACAAGCTATAATCAACTGCTTTAGGATTTAGTGAAGTCAAGTCTACAGTTAATTCTTCACCTTTAAAATTAAAAGAGTAATCTTTCCCGTAAGATAAAATACGTGCTGCTACCATTATAGCATTTTTATCACCAATTAGTAGTTGATTGTATTCAACTTCTTTTTCTACAATTAGTGATTGTAGTAATTTATCAATTACTGTTCCTTTCTGAATATAATTTTGATTAGTAAGTATATCTTCCTCTTTAGCAGTCATGTACTTCATTTCGATAGTACCTTTAGCTAATGGAGAATCTTCAGGATAAAGCAAACCCTTAGATGGTAATTCTACCGTTTCGGTAGGTAATTGAAATTTTGATTCCATAAATTTTATTTAATAGTAACTAGTTCTAGATATAAATATAAGAACATTTTATTTTATAAACAACAAAAACCCGGACTAAATCCGGGTCTTTATAAATTATATTGTTTTGTCTTAGTAGTTTAAGATACAGTAGTCCATTGCTACTGTAATGTTTAGGTCTACTACCTCATCTGAAGCCCAGTCAAATTGACCAAAATCTCCATTTGTTAAGAAAGCACCTTTGATAATCCATTCTCCTACAATATCTCCAACAGGCCCTAAAATATTTAAAGTTAAGTCCTTTTTGTAGAAGTCTGAATAACCAGCTCTACCGGTTACTGATTCGTAAGATAGACGTGCCCATTCCATTACAGCTTGTGCCCCTGATGGAGTGATTGGATCGTAAAGTGTCATGGTCATATCTTCCCACTCTCTTTTTCCTCTAATCTTTCTGTATGTGTTAATATGGTCTAATTTAACTACGTTATCTGTAAATGTTGGAGCTTTTACATTTTTAACCAAGAAGGAAGGAATTCCATCCATGTACATAACAAATCTGTTTTGTACTTTTGGTTCAAATGCTCTGAACATTATTTCGTTTGGATCTAATACTGCCATGTTATATTTGCTTTATTATAAATATCGTTTAAAAAATTATCCTGCGAAAGAAGCTCCTGTTGGTTCTACTACGAAGTCTAATACTATAAATTCTGCTGTTTTAGCTGGCTGTATAAAGATCTGACCAACTAATTGGTTTCTATCAATAACATCTGCTGTGTTGTTTGTATCATCCATTACTACTCTATAAGCATAAAGACCTTGTCTTTGTGTTACTGATTCTAAGTAAGGATTAACTGTAGATAAGAATTTATTTCTTGTTGTAATAGTATTTTGTTCAAATACTAAGTTTTGTGCTTGATCACCAATAAACTTCTTAAGGTCGATTAATAATCTTCTAACGTTTACTCTATCTAAAGCAGAAGCTTTAGTTTGTAAAGTTTTCTGTCCAAATACTGCTAAACCTGTTCCAGGGAAAGTAGCGATTGGGTTAACTTTACCGTTATATAAAGTATCTCTATCTGTTCTAGATAACTTTCTTTCTGCTTGAATTACTCCAACGATTCCTCCTCGTACAAGACCTGCTGGTGCGAACCATGGTGCTGCTGCTCCATCAGTGAAAGCGTAAATTCCTGGGATAACAACTGAAGCTGGTACCCATACATTTTTACCTGTAGAAGATTGAGTTTGTAACCATGGCCAGTAAGATGCTGCATATGAGCTGTTTTGATCAGCTGCCTCTGTTGCTGCATTTGCTACTGTAGACCCGTAAGCTACTAAATCTACTACTGCTATACTATCTCCTCTAGATTCTACAAGAGAGATAAGATTATCCACTTGTGTACCGTGTAAAGCGTTAACTAAACCAGGTGCAGAGATAACATTGAACTGGTAATCATCTGCATTTCCTAATAATGTAATAACGTTATCGTAGTTACCTCCTTCTAAACCTTGAGTTTGAGTAGAAATGTTATTGTAGAGTAACGCTCCTCCTTTTACATCTCCTGTAGCTGCTTGGAATCCTCCTTGCTGTGCGATAGGAAGTAAATCTGCGTAATTACTTCTTACAGTAACTCCGTCGTTTTCTAAGTAGTTGAGTGTTGGAGAGTTAACTGCTGATACTCTAATAAAGTTAGACTTATTAACATAATCTCCTGTTACGGTTACTTGTGAAGCATCTCCTGAGATTGCTTTAACTTGGTTACCGATAACTTTCTCAATATAATTCGGAGAGTTAGGATCCAATGATAAGTTTACGAATGATTCTAATACTACTTTATTTTTAGTATTATCATCTCCTCTTCTTACAGCTAAAGCAAAAGTACCTCTTGTACTGTCTACATTTGAGATTTCAAATCTTAAGTTATCAGAAGAACCGGATACTAAAGAGCCGTCTGAGTTTTGTTCACCGTAAGTTGATCCTGAATGGTTGTTGTAGATAACACCTTTACCTAAAGTTTCTAGTTCAAAAGGTGAAGTTCCAGATCCTGATACATCTGTGATGTCTGTAGAAGTTGCTGCTGTATAAGAACCGCTTACTACTCTTGTTACTAAACAAGTATTTCCTCCCTGATCAAAATAGCTTTTTACAGCCATTGAAGTTAAGAACTCATGTTTATCTGATCCTGATTCAAATGTTACTCCAAACTTTCTTGTATAGTCGTTATAAGAAGTAACGATTGTAGGAATCTCAACCGGTCCTTTTACTGTTGGTCCAAGGATTGCTGCTCCTGCCTCTACTGGTGCGGGTTGGATGAATGAAATATCATTCTCTCTTTGAAATACACCTGGTGAGATTATTGTTTCTGCCATGTTAGGTAAAATTTATTTTGTGTCTATTATAAATATATGTAGAATATCTAAACCTGTTGGTAAGCAAACGGTATTTAACTACGTATATAAATAGACTAAAAGTTATTAAACCTTCCTACGGAATGGGAGTAAATTCTCCACTTTCTATATCAATATTACCTTTCCCGTATTTAGCTTGTATATCGGCTGCTGTTTTTTGCTCCATTTCAATCGTTTGGGAGTAAAAAGTTTCAAGCTTATATTGCCTCATCTTTAAATTAAGTTTAATTTGTCCAATTGAACTCAATTCTTCTTTAATTGCAGCATGACGTTGTTGAACTTCTTTAATTGTCTGTAACTCTTCTTGTGTTAATTTCATAACTGTCTGTTATTAGGTATTTTTAAATCTAAATCTTGTATTAGTTTTATTCCTTTACTCTCAAACCACTCCTTCCAAAAAATACTACCTTCGTAGTCATTACCGTACTTTAAAGATAATTGGTTGTCTAAGTTAACCATATTTAGGTGAAACTCTTTATACAATGTATGAAATACTTTCCTAAATCCCAACGGATACCCAGAGAACATTCTTTCATCCATAGTTTGGTAGTAAATTGACCCGTAAAAACATTCTTCTTTTTTAATCCCCTGTAGTAATGGTCTAGATTGTATAGAAGCTTTTTGAAAGTAAAATTCTAAGTTTCCTTTATACTCTATGTTATATGTATCTAGATTAGGTTTGAATTTTAAAATAGATGTATACTGTTCAATTTCTGTGATCAAGTTTACAGCTCGCCAAGTTGAATATACATAAGAATATAATTTTTTTTCGAATTTAGGTTCTTCTTCAATAATATTAATTGAGTTACAAAATTTATTATACCTCTGTAGCTTTTTTACCCATCTTTCATTCTCTTTGGTTTTCCAGGTATGTACAAACATATCTGTTTTAAGATCTAAAACGGATTTAATATTGTCTGATAGGTTTTCTAAATATCCTGAAAGTATTACTGCTTTCATCCCAGTCGGGTGTTTCCGTAATGTATTACTTTAACTTTATCTGATTTATATGCTCTCCATGGATCGATAACTATAGAGCCTTCAGGAAACCGGTATTCATGAAATTTACCCATATGTCCTAATAAATAAACTGCCTTATTTGGAACTTCTAAATCAAATTCAGGTTTTATTCCTAATTCTTCACAGAAATAACCTGTTAGTATAGTTGTAGAACCGTCTTCGTAGTGTACATCCGGTTTATAAGATTTACCGAGTATTGTTATAGGTAGGGAATTTTCTTGAGCGTGTTTAACTAAAGTCTCTGCAAGATTTTTAGCTTGTTTCTCTCTAGCATTCATTATTGCATCAAATAAATCATACCCTAAACCTAACTTTTCTGCCATATGACGTAAGGCGATATTGTCCCTTGGGTGGCATCCTCCTCCATCTCCCATACCTGCTGTCATATAAGCTTTACCGAGTATACGGTATGTGGATCTTTCTAATGCTCCTGTTACTACGTCTACATTCATATTACCTCCTTTTTCGGCAACATCTTGTATCATGTTAACTAAAGTTACTTTTGTAGAAATAAATGTATTGTAAAATATTTTAATACCTTCTGCTTCATCCCAAGTTCCTACTTCATACCGTGTACCTTCTGTGATAAACGTTTTGTAAAAATCGAGTAACATCTTAGCATCTCCGGTCATTGAACCGTCTTCAGTTCCAATAATAACCATCTCAGGATTAACCATATCCCATTTAACTGTACCCATTGCAATTAAATAAGGATTGTAGATAAATCTTCCGTTAGGAATTAAATCTATAAACTCTCTTCTAATTGTTCCTGGTAGTACAGTTGAGATTAAAACTACTAATTGATCTTTTGTAACATACTTGTTTGTTTCAGTAAGTACGTCTTTTACAATCTGGTAGTTAAAGTCTTTGTTTGGTAAATGTGCTGTTGGATACCTACCATCATAGGCAGGATCGTGAGGTGTTGGAACCGCTATAAATATCATTTCTCTACCTTTACAAACTTCTCCTATGGTTTCTACCATATTAAAGTTTTCCGGTTCAACTTTTGTTACATCGTAACCTATAACGTCGTGTTTTTCTGCCATTACTTCGGCAGCATCTTTTCCGAGTTTTCCAACTCCTATAAAGCCTATTTTCATACTAACATTTATTATTTTTATAAATAGAGCACTGTTAAAAGTTCATTGTAGTTTTAGTAGGCCAGGTTGAAGGTTTATACTCTAACTTATCTTCTAAATTTTTTTTAATTTTAGCAAAATTATTCCAGTCTTTTAATAGACTGATAGATACCGGGGTTTCTTTCTGCTGTATGTATTTTAGTTTAGGGAGTAAATACTTCTCCATGAAACTGTAATGCTGATTTGGACTAGGGTGAGAGTCTGGGTTTACCTCTCCTTTAGGGGAGAAGCAGTATACTTTATCACTGCAGTCTAATTGGTGCATAGTAATACATAAATCGGTAAAATTATTATCAACTAAATAGTCAAGTTTTTTAAATATAGGTTTACATTTATTTAACTCTATCTCAGTTAAGTATTCAAAGTTACTGTTGAATCCCGGCTCTCCTAAATGTGTGCCTATCCTTAAATCTAACATAAAAGTCATTAAGTACTTAATGTTATGATATTCAAGTAGGTCTTTTACCGTTTTTATGTAATTTACCGTTTCTACTAAGTCTTGTTGAAATGAAAAGTACTTATCTACATATTCTTTGGTATAGAAAGGATTATTAGTAATATTTCCTGCGCAAAGATATTCCTGGTTAGAATGTTTATCGTATTTGTCTTCTCTAGCGCAGCTGCTCCACTGAATTATAACTTGATCTTGTGTAAAATTTTCTTTTGAATCTAGGTATTTAATAATTTTATGAAAAATCGCTCTGTTTCCTGATCCTGCTTTTCCATAATTTGTATATGTGCTGTAATATGAACTAAGAAAATCTGCCCAAGTTGGCCAATCAAATTTAGTATAACTACATCCAAAGGTTATAAGGTTGCTTTTCATTAATATTGATATGGAGGTAGTTTTTCAAAATATTGTTGAAAAGTTAGAAAATTTAAATAATCTAATGTTTCTTGTTTACTTTCAAATAGAAATCTGTTAAAGTTATGTATTAATGTTTCTTCCATTTCTTGAGTAATTTTGTAGAGTTCTTCAAAGCTTAACTTACTTAGTTTATTTAAAATTATTTCTACTTTTAACACTCTTTGTACCAAGTCCTCTTCTTCATCGTAACTTTCATCCCACCATCTATCAAAAGTTTTATACCCAAGTTGCTTAAGTTCTTTTAAAGTATTAGGATTTCCAATCACTACAAAAGGTTGTAGCATATACATTGGTTTAAATATTTTTTCCGAAAGAAACATTATCTCTTTATTGTATAGTGTTTCTGTAACAACGTTTAAAAATGTACTTTGGTGAAACTCAAGATTTATATCATGTGCTTTATTACTATTATCTGGATTATCTATTACATGTATGGGTTTTTCAAAGTCGTATGAGTCTACATAATCATATATCCAAGATGGGATATATTTCCTTTCTATTGCTTTTAACGGTCGAAACTCTGTTCCCTCAGGAAGTTCATGAGGACCCATTGTTAGTATAGTCTTATCTCTTAAATAAGGGTTAGTTTCAATAGCTCCAAATATTAATACTCTACCTAGTCTCGGTCTTCTGTTCAAACATAAAAAATGCTTTACTTTTTGTTCTTCCCTGTTCCTGGTTAATATTTTATTGAAGTGCTCTAATAATTGCTCTTTAGTTTTTGATTTTCTTAATTTATAATCACCGGGAATAAACCAAGGAAAATTTTCAAAATAAGAGTATTTTAAAATCTCAACTTTAGGTTTTACTTCTAACGTAGGATTTAATTCTCTTTTCTTTATTAAAAAATCTCTATAGGTTTGTATTAACTGTCTATTCCCATGTGCGAAAAAAAAGTTAGTTTCATCTAATTCATTTAACTCTGCAAATTCTTCTAGCCAAAAAAGGTACCGGTCCTGATATGTTGTTCCTTCTGTATCGTACATTATACCTACTTTACACAGGCCATTCTTGCATGCTTCAATAACATTGCTTTCTAATAAAAAAGCAGGAGAGATATACATAGTTTCACTTAATCCTGAGATTGGGTATATAAATTTTTTACCAGTTTCTATAAAGTACGATGTGCTTTCTTTAAAGACTAGAGTTTCAAGTATCGGACTACCGTGTACAAACCCGATGTCTGGTTTAGTATTTAATTTATCAAAACCGAAATTTATAGCTTGGTTATAGTTTATTTCTAAGTAATGATTAAATGACATTGTGGTGTACCTTTTCTTTATTAGTTATAAACTTTAGTAAGTCGTTCGCAAACTCTTTATTATCTACCAAACCTGGATGTCCTCCATCTCTAGCATATAGGTTATCTTTTGCATCATTTTTAAATTCAAAATATGGTGCTATTTGAGTTGTGTCAAATACTTTTTCTAAAGTTGAGTAAGTCCAAGGGCACCAGCTGGAGATGTATAACTTTATGTTCAGCTGGTCTGTGAGAAACTTAATAATTTGTAGATTTTTGTATGTATTGACTTTGTTATTTTCCGTAACTAGTGTGTTCATGTACCTCTTAATATGGTACATTACCTCTTGGTTTTCAGGTAGATACCTAGGGACAAAATTTATAGTTTCAAAATTATTACGTACTTTTTTACTTGCGTTACTATCTTTTTCGGTAATTATTTCTTCCCGGTTGTAATCCGGTAGCAGTATAATAATTCTTTTTGGCTTTTTAAATTGAGCTATACTATATAAAAGTCTTGTAATTTTAGAAATTGAGCTTCCCGGTATAGCTAGGTTAATGTATCGGTTGTCTAAAATTTGGGTGTTAACACTATAGGCCCATGTTTTTTCCAATGGCACTCCTACTCCGTATGTAAAAGAACATCCAAATACTAAAGTATCGACTTCATCTTCAAGTATGTTCACCCCTGTATGTCTTAGTCCAAAACGGTCAAGGTTATAACATACATCTCCTTCTTTTAGGTCTGTTGTATTTTTACTAATAGCTGCAAGGGTTTCAGCCTCTTCTTCCTCATCTAAGTACCTTACACTGTACACCTCTCCTGGGTCTGTTTTATTACAGTTTTTTATTATTTCATCTGTGTAATAAGCTAGGTGGTTTCTTCTTAAAAGATTTCTAACTCCAAATTCAGTTGGAGATTCCCATAAGTAGTCGTAAAGGTAGTGCATATTAAAAATAAGGTTTAAATTCAGGAACCGTTTCAACAAAATTTTGATTTCTCATTTTGTCTAATTTCTTAGTAGTCTCTACAAATCTCCTGAATACTTCCATATCACATGGTTGGCTATTCATAATACTAATTAACGATTCCCAACCCGATACCGGTATCCCGTTTTCTTTTAGACTTGTATTGGCGTATTCTCTAATTTTCTGTGTAGCTATTGCTTTTAGATTTTCAGGTATATTGGTTATTGAATAAATATCTGGGGTCACACAAGGGTTGATGTGAAATCTTTTAATAAAGTAATCATTACTATTATATCCGGATTTTCCTACTTCACATTCTCTTATTTCATTTGGAATAATATTTAAATCAAATAGCTCTTTATGTAGTTCTACTATATTAAAAATGTTTAATATACTAACGGTAGGATGTATCCAGTACTCTATATTGCTATTAGAAATCTCAATTAAATTATTTCTAGTAGATTCCCAATTGCCTTTATGTCTTGTAAGTTCGAATACATCGCCTGTTCCGTCTATAGATAGACTTAAATGTACATTTTTAAATTTTTTCCATACATCAATAATATTTCTACCTTTAACTACTAATTTTGTAGCATTGGTGGAATATTTTAATTTTGTATCAAACCTCTGGTTCTCTTCTAAGAAGCTAATAAGCTTCCAATGTTCCGGCATTAATACGGGCTCTCCTCCGGCGAAGTGTATCTCTTGGGCTACATCTAGATTGGCATCTAACTCATTCCAGAAATTAGTTTCATTATCTAAATTTATTAGACCGGTTTCAATATTATCATTATGGTCTCTTAATCTTATATAATCATTTGCCCAAGAAGTTGAAAATGTAGGAGAACAGGTTCTACAAGCTAGATTACAGTAGTTAGAAAATCTTATGTCCCAATATAGAAGTCTTAAATTTGTTACTTCTCCGTCTGGTTTTGTATTTTCTATTAGGTCTTTTACTTTATCGTACCAATTATTGTTCATGCCTATTCTCATTGAACTAAATCCAGCATCTTCCCTTCCTTTACATCTTTCACAGGAAGCTGGGAGAGGTTTACCTTCAAGCATTCCCTTTCTCATTTCTTTCATCTTAGGGCTGTTTACTACTTCCTTTAGTGTCTGAGTTTTAACATTACCTACTGCTAATTCGTTAGTAATTTCAGTCATACAGCAAGGATATGCTCTTCCATCGTTAATTATGTGTAAGTGCATCCACGGAGCTGTGCATAATGTTTTACTGTCTTTCATAATTCTTTATTTAAAATAAGGTTCCCACTCAGGTAGGTAATTTTGTATTTTTAAATTTCTTGCTCTATCAAGTAAATTAATATAGGATTTAAATTTATCTAATTCTTTTGGACTAGCTGATTTATATAGTTCAGATTTTAGTCTATCTATTTCCATCTCTGTTAAATCTGAATTATTTTCTAAAACCTGTTGTTTTAATTCTTCTGGTAAGATCGAAACCTGTAAATGAGATGGATAATGTACGTAGTTGTGAGAAAAAAGTAATCCGAATTCTTTAAAAAAGTTTTTAAAGTTACTTAAATTATGAACATTTAAAGCACTAACAGTCTGGCATATCTCTAACTCAAATACATCTTTATATTTAGCAATTTTTGTAAAAGCAGTCATTATTGTATTCCAGTCTGATGGATATCGTACATAGTGGTTTCTATCTTCAATATCATCTATGGAGATTTGTATCTTTACCTTTTTAAATTTTTTCCATATCTCTAAAAAACTGTCCGGGAATTTTGTACTGTTTAAACTGTAACTAATTTTAATATCCTTTGCTTGGTTATTATCTATAAGCTTTTGTAAGAAGTACCCATGTTCTTTAATTAAGGTAGGCTCTCCTCCATTTATCCAAATTTCCTGTAAGTCCTTACACTTATCGAGAAGGTTATCGTAAAATCCGTAATCTCTATACCACTCTGTTTTTATCTCGTTTTTAAAATATTCTTTTTCAAACTCAGTACCCTTAAACACATGTATATCTTGGTTCCACCTGTTTGAAGAAAAAGGGTTACATGTGACACATTTCAAGTTGCATACTGAGCCTAGTCTTAGTTCTATGTATCTATAATTTATATCTTTTATGTGTCCTGTAGAATCAGTGTTTTTTATATACTCTTCTAAGTATTTCCCATACTCCCTATTAGAAACTTCCCTTTTAGATTCTACACCTGCAGCTTCGTATTTGTAACATTTCTGACATAAAGAGGAGAATTCTCCGTTCATCATGTCTTTACGTAGCTTTTTAAACTTTTTTGAATTAGCTATTGAATCAAGCGAATCTTTGCTAAGAAATAAGTGCTGAGCTTCATCATGATCTGTAGCTGCTGTAGAAGCACTATCTTTCATATCGGTAATACAGCAAGGTGTAATAGTACCTATAGGATGTGTAGCTAAATGTAGCCACGGTAGTGCACATATAGACTTACTCTTTTTACTACTTTCTATATGTTTCTCCACCAGTTTAATACTTTAGGGTTTTCCGAATAGATTTCTTCTAGAGTATTTTCGTTTTTTCTCCACTTATCTACTCTAGTCAAATTTTGTTTACCTCTAACTAAGGCCTCCTTCCAATCAGGGTACTTTTCTTCAAATGTCTCTCTGTTTTTTAAATCTTCAAGACATTCTATCCAATTAGCATGTTTTGGGTTTACTTCTACTTTAGGTCTTATGTAGTCTAATATATCATCAATAACTTCGTTAAAGAGTTCTCTAGGTAGTACTTGGGGACACATAGTAACACTCCCGTCAAATGCAAATGTTGTTTTAATCAGGGTGTTGACATCTAGTTCAACTGCTAAATCAAATAAACTCTTTAGGCTGAAAAGACCTGGGGTGGTTATAGTAAGGTCAAATGCAATACCGTATTGTCCATATTTTTGATTAAGAAATAAATATTCTTTAAAATTATGTATCCATTGATCCCACTTAATACCATGTCTTACGTATTCAACATTTTTTCCAGTTCCGTCTATGGAAGCACAGATTTGAACCATTTTAAAGTGGGGAAGTAGGTTTTTTAGGTCCCAGTGTTTATAAGTCGTTCTACTAAAATTAGTATTGTAACGCACCCATACGTTTTTAGCTAAATCATTATTAACTAAATATTCCATTACTTCCCAGTGTACTTCCCACATTAAAGGTTCTCCTCCTACCCAGTATATTTCCTCTATAGTACCATTCTTCACAGCTTCCCAAAGTTCAGCTTCTGCTACATCTTTTTGAAAGTTTTCAATAACTGGTTTATTTTCTTTTTTAGCCCAATGGTCACCATTTCCTTCTCTATCGTAATCGCCCATTGCTCTTCTCTCTGCTTCCCATGAAGATGAAAGTTGATCTCCGCACATTCTGCATTTAAAATTACAAAGGTTTCTTACCCTGTAATCAAAAGATATAGGAGGCATAGTTGTAAAGCCTGTTTCATCTGTTTTACTAAATGCTTCCTCAATTTTATTAGGGAATAAAGATTTATTAAAATAATCTCTATAAACAGATATATTTAGTAGTTGTTCATTACATACCGAACATTGAGGTATAACCTTACCTGCCATAAGGTCTCGTCTCACTCCTTTCATATATTCAGAGTTCCAATGTTCTTTGAGAGTACCGGGTTTATAAGAAGAAGTTCCGTCTGCTGCATCTGAGTCTAAATACTGTGTTGCCCAGGAAGCTTTTTCCCTAGATGCACAGCACATCCTCCTCTCACTCTGAGGAGAGAGGTAGGTGTGTGTCCATGGTGCTATACAAAACGTCTTATTACCTTCTTCTGGTTTAATTTTCATGCTTACCTTTTAGCTACTCCTCCAACAAATTTAGAATCTGAATCTTTTTTTAGTTGTTCAACTAAGTCAATCATATCATCTTGTTGTTGATCGTCTGGTTCTACATACTCTTGTGATCCAGGATTAGCCCACTGTGGGTTCAGTACCCATCCTTCATCTTTTGCTTTTTTCAGTACTTCGTGAACATACCTGTTAGATTTAGCATCGTCTCCGTCTCTAACTCCTTTTAGTAGTTCGATATTTGTTTCTGGAATACTGTCCCACCATTCTTTTAACATTGGAAAGGCAGTTAAGAAATCTTTCTTTCTTCTCTTATCATATTGAGTGTAAAAAGATTTAAAATCTCTTTCTCTAGACTCTAATGAAGAGGTATGAGCGTGTCCTGAATCTACTTGTTTAATATATTCAATAAGTCTAAGTACCCCGTCTCTTTCCATATCCATAAAACCATTTGAGCCTCCATTCCAATTAGCTTCTAACCACTTTTCAATGTGTGCAGCTCTTTCCATCCTTACGTTAACAGGAAGTGTGACAATAGACTGGAAAGAAGGAAATCTTAATATGTTAAATGACATTACCGCGGCATGATGTCCAAACTCTTTTTTTAGTTTTAACATTTCATCCATAAATTCTGTAATGGAGAATAAGCATAATGCATTAATAGTCATCATAACGTTAACAGAGGATACTTTTGCTTCTCTATTAACTCTGTAAATATTCTTTAACCATACATCCCATTCTAATCCGTATCTAATATACTCTGCTTGTAACCCTGTTGCCTCATTAGACGTATATATACTAAAATCTTTGAAGTTATGAGTTGAATCAATTAAAGCATCAAGTAGCTGTGTCTTCTGTCCTAAGTTAGAGTTTACAGCAAAAGGTACCTCACATTCAGGATGATCTTTCCACCAATCCATTAGCTTCCAAAAATCAGGCGACATTGAAGGTTCCCCTCCAGTTACTCTTAATTCTCTTAAGGTGTACTGCAGCTCTGCTTCCCACCACTTCCAGAAAGCTTCAACATATGGATTATCTTTATTTTTTCTACCATACGGCATTGCATGTTTACCATCATGTTGAAATGCTCCTGCACCATCGGATACTAGATTCTGGTAAGGTCCGAACATCTTAATGTCTTTTTGCCAAGTAGTAGAAAAAGAAGCATTACAATATGAACATCCAAAGTTACAGTTAGCATCAAAAGCAATCTCTAATGTCTTGAGATCAACGTCAAAGCCTGCTCCAAATTTCTCTTTAGCATCTTTGAGTTCTTCGTCTGTATATATAACAGATTTATAAACCCTATCTGATACTTTATCTGCTCCTAAGTCTTCTATCTTCCAGCAGTATTCACATTCTTTAGGACGAACTCCGTCCATCATTTGTTTTCTTACTGCTTTTTTATAGGTAGTATTATGAATAGCTTTATAAGATTTAGCTACTTCCTCTAGAGGTATTTTATGTGCAGGTGGGTGATGACAGGAAGCGGTAGTTCCGTTTCCTAACCAGATTGTTGCATTATACCATTTAGCTCCACAAAATGAGCCGGATAATTTGTTTACTACTCTATCTCTGTATTCCTGAAACGTTTCGTCGTCTCTTTTTGCAAAAACTCCTGCCATTATAACTTGTGTATAAAATTACATTTACCGGTAATATCTACCGATTTATCAAAAATAAATTGTTCAAATTTGTGATGAGATATAATTTCGTTCTCATCTTTCAATATAAACTCATGTAGATCAAAATCTGTATAGTTTAAATTAAAATCATTCTTTGGAAAATTTCCTGCTCCTATTAATATGTGCGGGCTATCTGCTAATCCAAAAATTTTGTCCTTTAAATCTACTTCGTGGACAACCTTATTATCTATAAATAATCTAAAATTACCTTTAGGAGTGTGTTCTAATGAAATAATTACCTCTTCGTTATAGTTAACCAGTAAAGGTAAGTCTACATATATAGGACCGTCTTCGCAAGTTACTGTGAGTATCATCTTATCCTTATATAAATCTAGACCAGTATACCTCGGTACTATTGTGAATAAGGTTTTTTGATCGTCTGATTTATCCTTTAATGTAAGTCTGAAGGTAAGGTGAAAGTAATGTTGCCCAGATAGTATCTTGTTTGCAGGTTTATCAGGAAATGTATCACATATGCTACTAGGCCAAAATACCCAAGGCGAGCCTTTTCTTATATCTATCATATAGGTTATTTAATTCAGGAAATGTTTTATTAAAATCGGTACCTCTTCTTTTATCTAATTCATCTACAAATTTAACAAAATCAGTCCTGTACTTATGTGTTTCAAAGCTATCCGTACCGGTTGCATAATCGTAGATTCTTTTCATTTTTTGTATCTCTACGTTAGAGAATCCATAATTATCGGTAGTAAACTCCTTTATACCGTAATATAGCATTTTTTCTGCAGACTTCAAAATTAATTCATGGTGGTCTGGTTCTAATATCTTTACAGATAAATGAGCTGGCCACCTCAGATAAGATGTATCTAACTGTAAAGCAGATATCCAATATCTCTGTCCATTAGCGTGTTTCTTTTTAAGCTCAAATGTTCTATCTATTACCTCATCATATGTAAAGACAGACAGGGCGTTAAAGGTAGCCATAATGTTAATGGTTACTTTTGGGAGGGCAGTTAAAATTTTATCTACATTAGACCAAAATTTTTCTGAATCTAATCCATATCTTGTGTATTCTGCTTGAGCTCCTTTTGCTTCAATAGATGTAAATAAAGTTAATTCTCTTACTTTATCGTTTTCACATAAATCTTTAGCTATATCGATAAATTTATCAATTAGTGCATCTGGTACCCCTAAATTTGTGTTAATGGATAAAGATAGTTGGGAGTTTTTATCATGATGTTTTTGAATATACTCTAATACTTTAAATGTATCTTTTGATAAAAGAGGTTCCCCTCCTGTAATTCTGAAGGTATGTAAATCTTTAAATAAATCTGGCCACCATTTCCAAAATGCCTCTACATATGGGTTTTCTTCCGAATGTTTATAAGGCATTTCTCCCTTAGCTTTTAAATTTGATATATCATTAAAGTTATAAGTGGTTGGATAAGGCCCTTCTTTTTCTATTTCTTCTACCCATTTTGAAGAATACTGTGGTCCGCAATATGCACATTTAAAATTACATGTATTAGAGAACGACACTTCAACATACCTTGGGTTAAAATCAGATCTCCAATGTGACTCCACAATCTTATCGTATTGGTCTAATGACCAAGGTTCTGAAGATTTAAATGTTCTATCTGAAAATGAGTTAGAATTATCTTCTACGTTCCAACAGTAGTTACATTCTTGAGGTCTTTTTCCTTCTAACATCTCTTTACGTTTTTGTTTTTTATAAGACGTATTATGTAATGCAGAAGGATTTCTTTTAATCTCTTTTAGTGAAATCTTATGTGGAGAGGGATGGTGACAGGAGTGTGTCATTCCAAGACCTAAGTGTATAGTAACTTGGGTCCATTTTGCTAAACAAAAACCACAACCTACTTTATCTAACTTTTCCTTTACTTGCTGTAGTTTCATAGTTTTATATTAATCATTTTAGCCCACGGTGTAAGAATGTTTTCGTTTTCTACTGTATACTCTAAGGTAGTAATTCCATCTTCTTTATAATTGATCTTACCTTGTTGCATTTGTAAAACGTACCGTTCTTCGTTTGCTGCTGTAGTATCTCCTTTTGCCCATTTGCCGTCTACTAATCCTTCATCAATATGGGGTAAACATGTAAATCTACCTTCTTTTCTATAGGGTAAAATTGAATTTGGAATGTCTATCTCTTCCTCTCTTAATTCTACATTGAAGCTTTCTATTTCGGTATTGGGACTGTTAAAATCTGAGTCAATCACTAATCCATCGGTAGGAATATCTAAATGTAAGTCTTGGACTTCTTCTGGTGTTAAGTTTCTATCCCAAGCAAACACTTTTGCTATATCTCCTTTAAAGTATCTGTATCCACTATCTTCTGGTACAGATGGTGTAGTGCCTATGTATATTCCGTTAGGGCCGTATTTTTTTAATTTACCGGTCCAGTTAAGGGGAGAAGGGCTTCCGTACCCTCCTTTGGAATCAACTTCTGTACCGTTTAGGTATAAGTGGCTGGTTCTTGTTTCTTCATTAAATACCGCAGTTACCCAGCTCCATTGGTTATCGTATCTTTTCACCCACATGTAGTGGTGGTTACTAAACATATCCCAGTATGTGAGAGAAAGTGCTCTTGAGTTATTAAATGATAATCCGTAGTCATACCCCGGTATTCTTAGAATAGGGTACTCAACGTATTTATTATCCTTATCTCCTATTAAGAAAATTTTATTTTTATTTGGCTGTTGAAAAGCTCGACACAGTATTGAGATTGTATGTGATTTTGAAGTTAACCCTCTAAGTTTTCTAGTAAATGGAACTTTACTATAAGAACTGTCTCCATTATATCGTAGGTATTTTTGTTTAGTCTTTTTCTGTAAGTATGTATCTAATGTTAAACCTTCTTCGTGACATCTCCAAAAAAGATCATCATCTTCCATTCCCCAATCCCAATATCCGTTAGAGTAACCGTTTGTGGCTTCTAAATGTTCTTTAGTAAATAAGACTGCACCTCCAAAGTACTCATGATACTTTAATTGATAGTCCATTTGTGAAATTTGAGTTGCAATATGGCGAGGACCTTCTGTAGGGTACGAATAATCTGCGCCGTCTTCTGGTATCATGTCTATATCATGGAAAACGACGTAGTCACATCCGTCTTCAATAGCGTGTTTTGCAGCTATGTTTTTAGTTGCACCTCTATTAAAAAGTTTTTCGTCTACTTGATGGCATATATAAATTTGAAAATCTATATTTCTTTCTTTAAGAAACCTCCCAACTCTTGGTATAAAGGTGTGTAAGTGTTCTTCTCTGTTTCTGTATGGTACACATACTCCTAATTTATGTTTCATTATATGCCTATATTTAAATGTAAAACTTTATCTTTAAACTGTTTACTATGTAGAATATATTCACAGTCTTTTAGTCCGTCTTTAGAGTTATTATAAACTCCTCTTTTTACTTCGTTATTATATCTTAATTGATTCCATCTAGTTAAATCACTTCTCCATCTTCCTTCTACGTACCCGTTATCCGGGTGGGGAAGTTTGTATATGTCTCCTTTTCTTCTATAAGGTACTGTGCTGTCTATTTCGGTAGATTCAGGTGCATCATATGGAGCTACATCTACATTATCTAATGTTCCTTTATCTCTTCTTATATGGTCAACCCATATATATTTTATTTTATTAGGTTTTAAGTACCTGTTAACTACTTCATCTTTTCTCGTATATAGTGTTATACTGTCTATAGCACCGTGATAGTGGTTAGTGTCTTCTGAATCTGCTCCTACAATAATTGTCGATTGCTTACTATAGTCAAGTATTCTGTTTTTAAGTGTGGTAGAAGCTTCTAAAGAATCGTTTACATATAACGATACTGTTTTAGTTCGTGCTACATATTGTAGTTTTACATTAAATTCACTGTTAATAAAGACATCTGAATTAATAGTGTACTTATCAAAACTTTTATCAAAAAGCTGCACTGAGAATCTGTTAAAAGAATTGTAGGTAATGTTTAATTCATTTCCTCTTATACTTAATAAAGTGTACTGATCAAATACTTTTTTTGGATCCATTTCTACATGGTCAAGCCTTCCAGAAATCTCTATAGTAAAATCCGTACTAAATTTTAAGTTATTGGGAATACGTGCGATTGAGTTTTTACCGTTAAATATAGCGGTGTCTCTACTAATTCCTTCTGAGGTTTTATAAGGTGTGCCAAAATCTATATTATGTAAAGCACATCTGTACCTTAAATCGTCATCTTCATATCCCCAGCCCCAGTACATATTAGAGAATCCGTTTATTTTTTTAAAATCTTCAACCGGAAACATTGTCATACCTCCGAAATAGCTATCAAAAGGCAATTGGTCATCAAATAAATGAATTGGAGTATCATTTGGAGTATAGTCCACTGTAACTGGAACCATATCAACATCATGAAACACAACATAAGTACATCCTCTTTTTATAGCATGTATAAATCCTATATTACATAACATTCCTCGATTAAAGGATGTAGCATCGTCTTGTTCAACTACAATAATATTATAGTTTATACCTTGATTGTCTAGATAATGTTTTACTTCTCTAGTCCAAGCTTCAAGATGTTGATATCTATTCCTATATGGAACTATAATTCCAAGTTTACTCATTTTCTTTTCTCAGATCGAATATTTCGTGAAATTCAGAAAGATAGTATTGAATTCTTTCTCCCCATTCGTCTTTATCGATTTCTTCGAACCATAAACTTAGCGCATCTAATGAACTTGCAATGGTTTCTAACGCCTTAGTTTGACGTTCTTCTAAACTTGTCTCCACTTTTTTTGTGCTCATATTGTAACTATTTTTTTAATTAAGGTATTCCAATTAGAATAATCCATATATTCAATATATGAACTTTCTTTTAGTTTCTCAACTAAATATTCACTATTCTTTATATCTATTTTATCTTCTGTAGCTTTAATTGCATCGTACATTATCTTATATTCTTGAGAATACGCATACATCATATTAGTGTTTGCTACTTTTTTAATTCTACTAATACATGTAGAATCCCATTTAAAGTGGTGTACTTGGGTAAATACCTCTTCTATTGGCATTCTTTTTGGATGAGATTTCCCCCAACTGTTTGAACCGTCTTTAAATTGAGCGTAGTGCTGTCCGGGTGTAACATCTTGATAACCTTTCATTAAAGTTACTTTGTTTGGGCATGCCCCAGACATTGGATACCTAAAAAATCCAGCCAAAGGAAATGCTTTGTGTAGATTTGTGTCTCTGTCCACTATTGGAAAAGTGCCATCTATACCTATTCTATCCAAGAAACCTCCTGTGACAAAGTCATAATCGTTTCTCTCACATGTCTCTATTATATCTTCGATCGGTTCAGGGTATATTTGTAATTCATCATCATCTGATACTATCCACCAATCATTTGGTTTGGTTCTTTTAGTTTCGTTATATAAATCTGTAACTTTATTCCAATTATATTTTGGTTCGGTTACAACTTTATATGGTGTGATTCCTAAATCCTCTACCTTTTCTAAAATATCATCTCTATCGGATTGTCTATATACAACTACATATACTTTATCTACCTTATCTTCATAGTGTTTTAGCATATGAGGTAAGATATGTGTATTCTCTCCAACTACTGTAACTAGATTAGGCATTTTGCTCGTTGAAGTAATGTAATACCGGTTGAAGAAGGTTTATTTATTTCCTGCCCAGTATTAAAAAAGTTAAACTGCTTCCATTCCGGTCCAATTTCTTTTATAAACTTAGGTGGGCCATCAAATAAGTCGTAATGTTGTTTTTCGTCTTCTGTTATTATTAGTTCTTTTTGAAACTTCTCATCTGTGTCGTGAATAGCTATCATACCATTAGATGATAGTAACTTAGAGTATAATTCAAAATCTTGCTTGACATCTGCGTAAGAGTGTCCTGCATCGATATGTAAAAAATCTATCTTTATATCTTGCTTAACAAAAAAATTATAATATGCGTCCTTTGTAGTTTCTTTTATAAACCGAGGAGCAAATTGATACCTAAAGTACGAATCATCTTCTAAATAGTCCGGTGTACCGCCTACTCCGTTAGCTGCATCAACAAGATATGTTGCACCGATGTCTCCCCAATTATAACTATCACTCCCTTCAAATATACCTTGCTTATGTAAATCTAACCGAGCTTGGGTCATAATGCGAGGAATAAACCCGCCTCCGGAACCTAAACATACTACAGATTTATACCTCATTAATTGTATGATAGTGTAGATTAGTAATCCGTCTCCTAAATGATTTTCGGTTGCTCCGTGTGTCCACCTGAAGGGGACTGGGGTAAAAGTTAAAGTTTCTTTTCCGTCTTCGTCCTGTTTTGTAACTTTGTTATTTGTAATATGAGTTCTTACAAATTCATTATTAATTATAGACATTTTTTTATCTTTTGCTAAATAGTTTTAAATCTAGATTAGGTATCATTATACAGTTTAAAAGGTGTTTAATATGTTCCTCATAATCATGGCCGTCCTTGTTATTGATATACCATCCTTTTAACGGTCCGTAATGTTTAAAGTACCTTTCTGATTCTTCTATGCTCCATATACCCTTATTGTGAATTTCACCCCAATTCCATTTTGCACAATCCCAATATGTAGATAGTATACTTCTATACGCTACATTCTCTTTATCAAGCATATGTTTTAATAAAAGCTGTTCTGCAAAAATTAAATATTGAGAGTTAGTGGCTTTCATTTCTGTAAATTCTTCCATCATTTTAAGGCTCTCATTAGCGTACCTTCTAGTAAAATCTGAGTCAGGTAAATTTAGAAAGGAAACATTAACAGATTCAGTTTTCCATCTGTTTTTATATGATAGTTTACGTATATATGGGTCTATGGAGGTAGGGTAGTACCCTTTTCCTATTTCTAAATTAGTTACGTATACCTTATTCAAGTCTAGAAAACCCTTTATTGGTTTATATACATGTGTATCATTATCCATTAAGATAATAGGATCTTCTATTTCTGATAGAACCTGTAATTTAGAGGAAGCCCAGAATATTGATTTATTTATTCTTCCGCTTTTTGGGATAGGTTTTACCTGGTCCCATATTTCTAATACTTTTAATTTATCTAAAAAATCTATAGTAATGTCATCAGCATATAAAATACAAATATCCTCTGGATGATTTCTCTTCCAAAGGATAGTTGATGTGAGCATTAATAGTATATTAAATTTACTATAAAAGTTCTTATTCTTTTCTATATTTTCTAAAACCCAAACTACTTTCAAAACTTATTAATTTAAATATATGCAGGCACATTAAGTACCTGCATACTAATTAATTACTTAGCACCCTGTTGAAAGAGTGAATCCTGTTACATCTACGCTTGGTAAATCTCCAGCATTTGCAAGATATTGAGCTTCAGTAGTGGTACTGTACGCGAAGAACTTACTTCCGTAGATAGTTACTGAGGTTGCAGATGCGGTATTTATGTTGGTAAATGTGCTTGTAGTTTTAACTACTCTATCTTGATTTGCAAACTGTGTTCCAGCACATCCTCTTACAAAGTAGTAATTGTATGATGTAGGTGCTGATGCGCTATTATGTGTAGTAGTAAAGTACGCATAAAAGTCTGTTACCGTTGTAGCGGTAGTACCAGTCAGTGTGTACGTTGAACTTGTAGTTAATTGAGTTCCACCTCCGTTATTTGCTGTTCTCCATGAATGGAAAGTATACGGATAAGTAGTAGAAGCAACTAGCGTAAGTGAATAAATATTTAAGTTCAAGTTTTTAACACCAAAACTAGGTGTGGATCCTACACTATAAGGTGCTGATAACCCTACTGAGCCTCCTGTACCTGCTATTACATTCCCGTAAAAGATCTTAGCTCCGGAAAGAATAGATGTACTATATGGTGCAGATTGGGTAGGAAACCAGTCTATCAGTGCGTTGTCGATGCCTGAGTTAACATCACTACTAACGTTATTAGCCCACGTATCAAACGTGCTAAAAGCTATAGGACCGGGATTACTATAAGAATATACTGCCATTTTATTTTATTGTTTCGATTTTGTCTTCTGGAAAAAATTCCATCAATTTAGTTTTCGTAACTTGGTAGCAGAAATCAAATATATTGTTTATTAATTTGGTATCTATTACTTTTTTAATCTCTTTTCTAGTTCCTATCTGTACCTTTTCTTCTCTAGACACTGTTCGGTAAAGTGTTACTTCTTCCCCTTCTTCGTCAAAGCTAGTATAAGGTACTTCTTTGTGTACTGTTTTTATTTCAAATTCCGGTATCTCCACTTCTTCTTCCTTTGCTACCGGTACTTCATAGTGGTGACTTAGTAGGATTTCTTCTCCGTCGCTGGTCTGATCAGGAAAGTAAAGTACTCTTTCCTGAATCAGTCCTACGGCGTTTTTTATATCCTCATCTAAATACTCTCTATTGAAAGATTTAGCATGTTCTTGATCAATCCAGTATGTTAATTGAAACATTACATTAGATGTAACCTTGTTAAATATGAGACTTTCTATTCTAACGTACACCTCATGTGAAGGACCGTTACTTGTCTCTAAATCAACGTTTAATTTAAAACCCATTTTTCTTTATTATTTAGATAATTCGTCTACTTTAGCAGATAATTCTTTTACTGCCTCGATAAGTAAACCTGTAATCTGTGCATAGTTTACTGACTTCATACCTTCATCATCTGTTAATACTAATTCTGGTAATACTGCTTCTAATTCTTGTGCAATAACACCAATTGATTTAGCATCGTCAGATATACGTGTAAATTCTACACCTCTAAGTGCTTTAGTTTTATCTAATGCTCCTTCGATAGTTTTTACATCTTTTTTAAGACGTGAATCAGAATATGCAGTAATATCTCCTGTAGCAGTAAAGTTACCTGAATATGTACCGCTCATTAAGAATGTAGTACCTGATAAAGATAATCCGTTACCGGCTGAATAAGTAGTGTTTGTATCTGTGTTAACTACTGTTTCTGTTGCTGAAGCAATACCTGTTACGTGTCCAAATCCATCTAAAGTAATATCTTGGATGTAAGTACGTCCTGAGTTATTTACAGATCCTTGAGCAGATGTATCAGTATGGCTAAAAACCGTACCTACTAAACTTAATCCTGCACCTGCTGAGTAAGTAGTGTTTGTATCTGTGTATGATGTAATATACCCTGCACCGTTAGCTAACTGGTTGTTATTTGTAATATAGTTTGCATTTGTAGCTCCTGTATATCCTAAATCTCCTAATGTCAATACTCTAGTACCGTGTGATGTAATAACACCGTCGGTCATGTAGATATTATCGATAATTGTTGCACCAGAAGTATTAACATCTGTATCTGTACCGATGATTGTATTATAGGTACCTGCAGCTTGCTTACCGTTAATTTGAGACTGTAATCCTGCTTGTGTAGTTAAGATAGTTGAAATATCACTATCGTTAGCAGTAATTGCATCACCTAACTCTTTTAATGTATCGTAAGCTGTTCCTGCGCCGTTAATTAAGTTATTAACTGCTGTAGTAACGTCTGCTGGTGTTGCTTTAGCATCAAGTGCGCTTTGTAAGCCGTCTACGTTAGCAATAGTATGGTTGTGTGAATCATCTGCAATAGTTAACGTCATTGAAGCGTTACCTAAATTTGTAAATGTTGCTGTACCACTAGCATCTCCTGTTACTGTAAGTACAGGGTCTTTTGCATTAATAGTAGCAATTGCAGAAGCATTAGCTGCTATACCTGATGCGTTAGTAGCAATAGCAGTTGTATTAGAAGATACTGCTGCTGCTGTTGCATAGTATGCAGAAGACTGTCCGTCTAATAAATCAGCATCTAAGCCTGATCCAGCTCCGTCTACAGTTTTTAAAGCTGTTAAGATTTCAGCTGCAGTTTGGTCTCCCGTTGCACCTGCTTCAATTCCAGATAATTTAGAAGTGTTAGCTGCAATAGCAGTTGTATTAGAAGATACTGATGCTGCTGTTGCATAGTATGCTGAAGATTGACCATCTAATAAGTCAGCGTCTAAGCCTGAGCCTGTACCGTCAACTGTTTTTAAAGCTGTTAAAATTTCAGCTGCAGTTTGGTCTCCCGTTGCACCTGCTTCAATTCCTGCAAGTTTAGCTGATGCTGCATCTGTAAATGCATTAGTATCTGCTTCTGCTTCATATAGAGCTTTAATTTCTGCACCAGTTTGGTCTCCAGTTGCACCTGCTTCAATTCCAGATAATTTAGAAGTGTTAGCTGCTACAGCTGTTGCTGTTGCATAGTATGCAGAAGATTGACCGTCTAATAAGTCAGCATCTAAGCCTGATCCAACTCCGTCTACTGTTTTGATAGCCGCTAAAATCTCTGCTGGTGTTTGGTCTGCTGTTGCTCCAGACTCAATTCCGTCTAATTTAGAGTTAATTGCAGCTACATCTGATATTCTAGCTATTTCTTCTGATGCAATAGCTGCTGCATTGTCAGAAATATCAGAAGAATTCTGTGCTACTGCTGCATTGTTAGATACTACGTATCCTGCGAATGCTTGATCGTTAGCTGTATCTACAGTATTGATTAAAGATACAATCTCTGCAAAAGAATCTTTGTCTGCAGATGATGCTGATAAGATTGCATCGATTCTACCTTTTTCGGTTGTTATTTTACCGTCTAATACTCCGTCTGCTGCAATTCTAGCTACCTCTTCAGCGTCAATATTTGCTTGAAGAAGAGTATCTGCTGCAATTCTAGCTGATTCTTCAGCGTCAATATTTGCTTGTAGTGCTGAATCAGCTACTGCTCTTGTTGCTGCTTCTGCATCAATGTTAGCTTGTAGTAAAGTATCAGCTGCTGCTCTTGTAGAAGCCTCTGAATCAATGTTAGACTGCACTGTAGATACATCTGCATCTGAAGCGTAAGTTAAGTCTAGGTCTGCTAATGCTTGAGTGTTTGCTGCTACAGCTGCTGCTGTGGCGTAGTAAGATGAGGATTGTCCGTCTAATAAGTCAGCATCTAAACCAGATCCAGCGCCGTCAACAGTTTTTAAAGCTGTTAAGATTTCTTCTGCTGTTTGGTCTCCTGTTGCACCTTCTTCAATACCTGCTAATTTTGTAGTATTTGCTAATACTGCAGCATCATTTGAAGTAACGTATCCTGCGAATGCTTGATCGTTATCGGTGTCTACTGAGTTGATTAAGGTTACAATTTCTGCAAAAGAATCTTTATCTGCAGATGATGCTGCTAAGATAGCTGATACATCTCCTTCTACTGATGTTACTCTTCCGTCTAAAGCAGAATATCCTACTGTATCGCTTAAAACAATTTGTCCTGAACCAGAAACAACTCCTGCAGGTATGCTTGGGTGCTCGATTCCGGTTAATTGTGAACCATCTCCTTTGAAGGATCCGGTAAAGGAACCGGTGATAATGGCATTGTCTGAAATTGGATTGTCTATTCTCATTTTTTAAATAGGTTGTTTACTGTTTCTGTGTTATTAATAAATATGTTAATGTTATGGTTTCCTTTATTTTTTTACAACCACTGTTCCATTAAAAACAGTGTTAAATTCAATTTGAACTTGATTACTATTACTCGAAGTTATTTCTGCTGGTATAACTTGTTTTTTATCTGTACCATATATCTGAACTATAGGAAAATCTTCATTCAAGTTATGGTTTATACTATATGTAGATGAACCTGTTAGGGTTTCCTTATACGTATACAGTTCCACTGAGCCTGATACTATATGTCCGCCTTTAGCAATAACAACTCTTCCTGATGTTGAAGAATTAAATGTAATGTTTACATTATTCAAATCTATAGTTACTATAGAAGCAGGTATAATCATTTCATCTGTACTATTGAATACAGATACAATTACGTTTTTTGTACTAAAATTATGAGGTACAGTTAATGTAGTTTTATTACTAAATGAATCTACTACTGTAGATGTCTCTACTACTGATGTTTGTACGTTGGTGAGTTGTGAACCGTCTCCTATAAAATAAGAAGCTGTCACATTAGAAACGTTTAAGTCTCCAGTAATTTGTGCGGAAGAAGATATTAATTTAGAGTTTTCAAATACATCTAACCTTGTATCTAAGTTAATTGTTTCAGCTTGTAAGTTACTTATGTCTAAATGTATAGAACTTGAAGCAGCAACAAAAGATCCGCTTATATCACTAGCTATTTGAGTAGATGACGAAACTATACCAGAAGGTATATTTGTTAAGTCGTTATAATCTGTTGAGATATCATCTATTCGGGTATTTACTGAGCTGGAAAGGTCTGTAAGGTTGTTTTCTATTTGAGTAGATCTTATGTTGTTATTCGTTACATAAGTTCCGAATGCAGTATCATTTTCTGTATCTACGCTGTTGATTAGATCTACAATTTCTTTAAATGAATCTTTATCTGCGTCAGATGCTGCTAAGATTGTATCTATTCTACTTTTTTGAGTATCTATAGATGTGTAAAGAGAGGAAGATAATGTTGTAAATCCTTCAGTTTGAGTAATATCTACTTGAGAAGAGCCAGAGATTAGTCCGGCAGGTATATTGATAAGTGTAGAGTACTCTAAAGACCCAGTTATAGATTGGGCATTTAACGAAGTCTCTACAGTTAACGAGTTCAGATTAGCGTCTGAACCGCTTACGATGAGTTTTTTCCAGTTTGGCATATACTTAAATTACGGTTGGCTACTTATTGCTAAGTCCACTCCCCTTTCGGGCCTATAATATCTTTACAATAAATAGTTAGACTTCTTATTAAAAGATAATAAAAAAAGGCCCGAAGGCCTAATTTTATTTTGATTTATTTTCAACTATTTTTTGTAGTTTTGAAATAACTTGGTAGAATGTTTCAAACTCTGTACCTTGGTAAGTTGCTTGTCTCATTTTAGCGATGATGAACCCAGCCTCCTTTTCATTAATGGAGGCCGGATTATCAATCTTATTTGGGGTATTGTCTGTTCTATTTATTCCCATTTTAAAAAACCTTTTTAGCATTGTATTAACTTATTAACTATAGATGTATAATTCTCCTGTTGAAGAATCTACGTGAATAGTACCCGAACCTTGGAATGTTGGAGCTGCTGCTGGTGCTGAAGCAGATACTTCGATGTTACCAATTTTAGATTGGTGAGTCGCTGATGTGTCTGCTGCGCCAATTCCTTGTGCAAATCCAAATACTCCTGCTGGGTTATCAAAGAAGATACCTGAACCAATGTTTGCTGATCCGTTTGATCCTCCAAAGATAATACCTGCATCTCCTGAGTTACTACCTGAGTTAAGTAAGATAAATCTATCCTCAACGTTCAAGTTAGTTACTTGAGCTTCAAAAGTATTTCCTGTTACAGTTAAGTCTCCAGTTACTGTTAAGTTACCAGATACTGTTGGGTTAGTTACAAATCCAACTGATACTGTAGTTCCTGATACTGTAGTTTCTGTTTGACCAGCTACACCTACAATTGATAAATCATCTGTCACTAAGTTTACATCTGCTGCTCCAGTTGAACCAGAGATTGAGATTGTAGAACTTAAGTTAGAGATTGTAGTTGCAATAGAAGAACTTAATGCGTTATCTGCTGCAATTCTAGCTGCCTCTTCAGAATCAATATTACCTTGTAAAACTACATCTGCTGCAATTCTAGCTGCCTCTTCAGAATCAATGTTAGATTGTAAAGTAGTATCTGCAGTAACTCTTGTAGAAGCTTCGCTGTCAATATTACCTTGTAGTACACCTTCTGCTGCTAAAGCTCTAGTTTCTTCTGCAGAAATATCTGATGCTAATTCTGATTTAGCTGATGCTAAAGCTGCTGCTGAAGATCCAGATAGTGAAGAAACTTCTCCTTCTACTCCTAGTTTCACACCGGCTAAAGCTGCTGCTGAAGATCCAGATAAAGCTGTTACGCTTGATTCAATATTTGTAGATCTAGTGTTATTAGAAAGTACATATCCTGCTAATGCATCATCGTTTTCTGTATCAACACTGTTAATTAAACTAACAATTTCTGCAAATGAATCTTTATCAGCATCTGCTGCTAATAGTACTGCATCCATTCTAGCTTTCTCAGCTGCAATTGATGCTGCTACTGAAGAGCTTAATGCTAAGTCAGCTGCTGCGTATCCAGACTCGATTGTTGATTTAGCTGATGCTAAAGCTGTAGCAGAAGATCCAGATAGTGAAGAAATTTCTCCTTGTAGACTAGTTTCTAAAGCTGAATCTGCTGCAATGTATGCAGAAGATTGTGCTGCTTTTAGAGCTTCTCTAGCAGTATGTGCTGAAGAGCTTAATGCTAAGTCAGCTGCTGCGTATCCAGACTCGATTGTTGATTTAGCTGATGCTAAAGCTGTGGCAGAAGATCCAGATAAAGCTGCTACACTTGATTCAATTGCTGTTTGACGAGCATTAGAAGAAGTTACATATCCAGCAAATGCTTGATCGTTAGCTGTATCTACAGAGTTTATTAATGATACAATTTCTGCAAATGAATCTTTATCAGCATCTGCTGCTAATAATACTGCATCCATTCTAGCTTTCTCAGCTGCAATAGAAACTGCTAATGAGCTAGATAACGCTGTATCAGCTGCTGCTCTAGCTGTTGCTTCAGAATCAATATTTCCTTGAAGTACAGTATCTGCTGCTGCTCTAGCTGTTGCTTCAGAATCAATGTTAGACTGTAAAGTAGTATCTGCAGTAGCTCTTGTAGAAGCTTCACTATCGATATTACCTTGAAGTACACCTTCTGCTGCTAAAGCTCTAGTTTCCTCTGCAGAGATATCTGCGGATAAGCTAGATTCTAATGAAGCATTGGCTGCTGCTGCTGAAGAAGATAGAGCTGCTACATCTGCATCTGTTGCGAATGTACCGTCTAATGCATCTATTCTTGCATCAACTGAAGAGCTGAATGCTGTTAAGCCTAGTACGTTGTTAAATTCAATTGAACCAGATACTACGTGACCACCTTTTCCTACTACTACTCTACCTGAAGTGTTTTCTCCAAACTCAACAGTAACTTGATTGTCGCTTGATAAAGTAATTGACGCTGGGATAATCATTCTATCACTGTCGTCGTATACTGTAACGGTAACGTTCTTACTGTTAAAGTTATGAGTTACTACTGTAGATATAACATTAGAGAAGGTAGAAGCTACTGTTGCAGCTTGGTCTATTGTAATGTTGGTTAACTGTGAACCGTCTCCAGCAAATGAATTTGCTACTACATCTTGACCTACTAAGTTAGCTAATTGCTGTTCTGATCCAGAAACGATACCTGCTGGTATGTTAATTAATTCAGTATAGTCATTAGTTAAGTTAGCAATAGTACTTGCAAAAGAAGCTGAGATTGAAGCATCTGCTGCTTGGTAAGCAGAAGTTAATGCTGTATCTGCTGCTGCTCTAGCTGTTGCTTCAGCATCGATATTACCTTGTAAAGTTGTATCTGCTGCAGATCTTGTAGCTGCCTCAGCATCAATGTTACCTTGTAAAGTTGTATCTGCTGCTGCTCTAGCTGTAGCTTCAGATGAAATATTTCCTTGTAGAACAGAATCAGCTGCTTGGTAAGCAGAAGTTACATCTGATTTCAAGTTATCATTAGCGACTGCTGCTGAAGAAGATAAAGCTGATACGCTTCCTTCAATAGTTGTTGATCTACTATCGTTAGAAAGTACATAGCTAGCAAATGCTTGATCATTAGTAGTATCTACGCTGTTAATTAAAGATACAATCTCTGCGAAGGTATCTGCATCTGCTGTAGAAGCTGATAAGATAGCATCGATTCTTCCTTTTTCAGTTCCAATTTTTCCGTCTAAAGAAGTTTCAATTGCTACTCTTTGAGAATGAGCTGAAGATGATAAAGCAGAATCAGCTGCGATATATGCAGAAGATTGTGCTGCTACTGCATCTGCTAATGCTTGAGCTGTTGAAGAAGATAGTGCTGAATCAGCTGCTTGGAAAGCAGAAGTTAAAGCAGATCCTTTAGATGCTAAAGCAGAAGCTACTGAGCTAGATAACGCTGTATCTGCTGCTGCATATCCTGATTCGATAGTTGACTTAGCTGATGCTAAAGCTGTTGCTGAAGAACCAGATAATGAAGTAATGTTAGATTGTAATGTATTGTCATTAGCCAATCTTGTAGCTGCTTCACTGTCAATGTTTCCTTGAAGTACAGTATCTGCTGCTGCTCTTGCTGATGCTTCAGAATCAATGTTAGACTGTAAAGTGGAATCTGCAGAAGTTCTAGCAGAAGCCTCAGCGTCTATATTTGATTGTAATGTAGTATCTGCAGTAGCTCTAGAAGATGCTTCAGCGTCAATGTTAGATTGTAATGTATTGTCATTAGCTAATCTTGTAGCTGCTTCAGAATCAATATTACCTTGTAAAGCTACATCTGCTGCTGCTCTTGTAGAAGCTTCAGAAGAAATATCAGAAGATAATCCTGATTCGATAGCTAATCTCTGAGTATGTGCAGAAGAACTTAATGCTGAATCAGCTGCAATGTAGGCAGAAGATTGTGCTGCTACTGCGTCTGCTAATGCTTGTGCTGCAGAAGAAGATAATGCACTATCAGCTGCTTGGTATGCAGAAGTTAAAGCAGACCCTTTAGATGCTAAAGCTGTAGCTGAAGAACCGGATAAGCTATTAATTGCTGATTGTAAAGTTGCATCAGCTGCTTGGAAAGCAGAAGTTACATCTGATTTTAGGTTAGCGTTAGCTGTATGAGCTGAACCAGATAAAGAAACTACACTAGCTTCGATATTTGTTGCTCTAGCGTTAGAAGAAGTAACAAATCCAGCAAATGCCTGGTCGTTAGCTGTATCTACACTGTTAATTAAACTAACAATCTCTGCAAATGAATCTTTATCAGCGTCTGAAGCTAATAAGATTGCATCTACTCTATCCTTCTCAGTTGTTATTTTACCATCTAAAGATGATTCAATAGCAAGTCTTTGAGAGTGAGCTGATGAACTTAATGCATTGTCTGCTGCAATATAAGCTGTTGATTGAGCTGCTACTGCTGCTGCTAATGCAGAGGCTACAGAAGAACTTAATGCTGAATCAGCTGCTTGGAAGTCAGAAGTTAAATCTGATTTTAAGTTAGCGTTAGCTACTGCTGCTGAAGAAGATAGTGCTGAATCAGCTGCTTGGAAAGCAGAAGTTAAAGCAGATCCTTTAGAAGCTAAAGCTGCTGCTGAAGATCCAGATAAACTGTTGATGTTAGATTGTAATGTTGAATCAGCTGCTGCTCTTGAAGTAGCCTCTGCGTCTATATTACCTTGTAGTATATTATCATTAGCTAATCTTGTAGCTGCTTCACTATCGATATTACCTTGTAAGGTTGTATCAGCAGTTGCTCTTGTAGCTGCTTCACTATCGATATTACCTTGTAAAGTTAAATCTGCAGATGTTCTAGCAGATGCTTCAGAAGAGATATCAGAAGATAATCCAGATTTGATAGCTTCTCTCTGTACGTGAGCTGAAGATGATAAAGCAGAATCAGCTGCAATGTATGCAGAAGATTGTGCTGCTACTGCGTCTGCTAATGCTTGAGCTGCTGAAGAAGATAATGCACTGTCTGCTGCAGATCTTGCAGATGCTTCAGAATCAATGTTACCTTGTAATACTGTATCAGCTGCTGCTCTAGAAGATGCTTCAGTATTGATGTTACCCTGTAATGTAGAGTCTGCTGCTTGGAAAGCTGCTGTTAAATCAGATGATAGGTTACCGTTAGCTACTGCTGCTGAAGAAGATAAAGCTGTTACGCTTCCTTCAATTGCTGTTGCTCTTGCATTAGATGAAGTAACGAATCCTGCAAATGCTGTATCGTTAGCTGTATCTACTGAGTTAATTAACGATACAATTTCAGCAAATGAATCTTTGTCAGCGTCAGATGCTAATAAGATAGCGTCAACTCTTTCTTTCTCAGTAGTAATTTTACCATCTAAAGAAGATTCGATTGCTAAACGTTGTGTGTGTGCTGAAGAACTTAATGCTGTATCAGCTGCAATGTATGCAGAAGATTGAGCTGCTGCTACTCCGGCTAACGCTGCTGCTGCAGATGCAGATAAAGCAGAATCAGCTGCTGTGTAAGCAGAAGTTAAATCAGATTTTAAGTTAGCGTTAGCTGTATGAGCAGAACCAGATAAACTAGTAATGTTGCTCTGTAATACAGAGTCTGCAGAAGTTCTAGCAGATGCTTCAGCGTCGATATTAGACTGTAATGTCGTATCAGCTGCTGATCTTGCAGATGCTTCAGAATCAATACTAGATTGTAATGCAGTTCCTTTAGAAGCTAAGGCTGCTGCAGAAGATCCAGATAAACTGTTTATACTGTTTTGTAATGCAGTATCTGCTGTAGCTCTTGTAGAAGCTTCGCTGTTAATGTTACCTTGTAAGGTTAAATCTGCTGCTTCTCTAGCTGATGCTTCAGAATCAATGTTACCTTGTAAGGTAGTATCTGCTGCTGCTCTAGAAGAAGCTTCTGCATCGATATTTCCTTGTAAGGTTAAATCTGCTGCAGATCTTGCAGATGCTTCAGAATCAATATTACCTTGAAGTACACCTTCCGCTGCTAAAGCTCTAGTTTCTTCAGCTGAAATATCAGAAGATAGGCTAGATTCAATTGCCTTACGTTGAGTGTGAGCTGATCCAGATAAACCTGCAGCATCGATAGTAATCTTATTATCGGTTACTGAGGTTGCAATTCCAGATGCACCATCAATGGTTAATGTTTCTGTTTTTAGGTTTAACGTATCGGTTCCTGAATCTCCGCTGAAAGCAAGAGTAGAAGCGATGCCGGTAAGACCTGAACCGTCCCCTGTAAAGGAACCAGTAAAGGAACCTGTAAGGATCGCACCAGTCTGTGCGTCAATTAAATAATTTGCGTCATTAGCTAGTTGGGAGACCCCACTACCTGAAACGACGACCTTCTTCCATGTTGGCATGTTATTCGAGTTTTTAAGTTAATGCTTATTAATAAATATAGTTAAAATGTTATTCCTGACCTATAAAAAGGTTGTAATTCTCATCTAAGTACATCCCTCCTTTTTGTACAGTCGGTGTGGCAGACTGTGTAGCCATTAATATGATACCTTCGTTTGATATTCCAAACGTTTTTGTATCTCCATTATATATGGATAAAGCGTCTCCAGATTCATCTTTCCTTAGAGTTAAAGATCCTGTGACTTGTAATTCATTTGTAGTTGAGTAATACGATCCCATATCCTGAAATATGTTAAGATCTATTACTCCTGTGATAAAATGGTTTGAACCTGTATCTAATGATACGTTAACATTTCCAGAAGATCCACCTCCTGTCAATCCGTTTCCTGCTGCTATACCTGCTAGAGCTGCTCCTTCTTGTGCTGCAGAGATTAATGCCCAGCTAATATTGTCTCCAGGGTTAAGAGAATCGGTTAATACATATAACTGGTTTGTATCTCTCTGGAATACAACTAAACCTTCATATACGTTCGCTATTGAGAATGATAAACGTGCAGTTTGATCCGCAACGGTTATCCTTGCATCAACAGGATCGTTGTTAGTTATGTTAAATCCACCAGGTATTATAATTGCCATATATGCTCTAAGTTAAGTTATAAGTTATACTGCTACTAGCTCCTCCAGCTTGTAAAGTGTTAGACTTATAAATTTTATAATCTCCGACTGTTGTAACTGAGAACGAACCTAATACTCCAAACCCACTTGTGGTTATGTTACTAAGGTTACTTCTTGAACTGTCAAAAACTATATAATGGTACTTATCACCACTCCAGACAATAGTTACACTTTGTCCATTTGGGTTAGTTGTACCTTTATTGATAGTACCAATTCCTCCTCCTAAAGTAGTATCCCAGTTTGATAGGGTTTCTAATTCAGCTTGTGTGAAACTAACTGCAGCCGAAGCTCCAAAACGAAGACTTCTTATTTTACTGTAGTTTGTACTAGTAGTTCTTGACGTAGTGATTTGTGGATCATTTGAACCTATTGGAGATTCATAGTTGGCTACTGTTGTTATTGTTTCTAAGGAAGAATCTCTTGATACTGTAAATGGAGAGGTGTTTGGAGTATCTACTAATGATACTTCTGTCCATCCGTTTGCACTTCCATACGCTGATGTAAAAGATATATTTCCTACTGCACCTTGTTCTATCTGATTTGAACTAGCTCCTAACTCTACTGTAGCGGTTGAACTAATAGAAGGAGAAGTAGGTTGTGATTTACTTAAGTTTCCAGAAATATAATCTGTGTTGGTATGTATATTTCCGTCTAATGGTGAACTTGCTGTATAGTATAAGGTATATGAATGTGATCCGCTTGTGTTTTGATCAAAGCTAAGAGATGTTCCTGTCCCTACCTTAGTAAGTAATGTAGAACCTTCATATAATGAAGCAGAAATGAGCGTATACCCTCCGTTACTCCAAGAAGCGTTAACCGAATAGCTATCTAATTGCTTATTAAATCTATCAGTACTAAATCCACCTATACTTGCATTTAAAGACGTAGGTAAAGCTGGTTCTCCAAATATAAATTTAAGTTTTCCATCTTGAAAAACTGTTGCTACGTTATTATCGTAATCTAATACCTCTATTTGTGAAAGTAATGTAGTATTCGATCCAGAAACATAGTCAATACCTTTAGGTATGGAGCTTATTGTTGCTGCTAAAGAAGCAGAAACGTTGGATAGTTCTGCATTACTAGCTTTATCTGCTATAGAAGTAACTAACGATGAAGAAATATTTTGATCATCTCCAATTGCTGCTGCTAATTCATTTAATGTATCTAGTAATTCTGGTGCTCCATCTACTAATGATGCAAATTTAGCATCTGTATAGTCCTTTAATGAACTACTTAGTGCTAATCTTTGAATATGTGCAGATCCAGATAAATCTAGGTTAGCTTGTGCTGTAGAGGATGATAATGATGCTGTTGCTAATTTTAATTCTACTTCTGTTACAAAAGATGTATCTAATGATGCAGAAAAAGTTTCTAATGAAGATATTCTTACATCTGCTGAACTAGTAAATAGGTCTAATGCAGAAATATCTGTATGAATTATATTTGATAGCTGTGTAGCAATAGATGCTGATAAAATGTTAATATGGGTGTTAACCCCTGCTATAAAGTGTGCAGATCCTGTATCTAAATGTACTCCTTGATTATTTGCAATAATTCCATTACCGGGTGTAACTTCTAAAGCTACTACTCCTGAGGTTCCTCCTCCATTTAGTCCAACTCCAGAATATACTGCTGTAATATCTCCTTGACCGGCAGAGGTTGGTTCAAATAAACCTGTTTGAGAATTATAAGCAAGTATTTGACCGTTAACTATATTAGTTATGTCTACATTAGCAAGATCTTGTATATTTGATCCGCTTATACTTGTTAAATAAGTAGAGCTACTTAGTATTAAAGAAGTAATAGAAGCTTGTAAAGCATCAACTGAAGAGCTATAAGCAAATCCTTGTGCTTCTATTTGTTTGGAACCAGATACTACTCCACTAGGAAGTACTCCTCCACCGCCTCCTTGTGCTGCTGAAAGGTTTACTCCGTTAAGTATTATGGATCCTGATACTTCTAGTGAACCTGTAAGTCGGCCATTTCCTAAAAGTTCAGGATTTATCTGTTTCCACTGTATTAATGCCATCTATTATGCAAATTTCCCGGTTATCATGAACTCATCTGTACCTTCTATCTCAAAGTTAAGTCCAGCGTTTAGTGTAACCTTGGTAGCGGTACCATTTTGAACAATAGAATCAATAGCATCTGTTTCAACTAAGACCCCGTTAATAAATAGGTTGAAATCTGTCTTTGTTAGGTCAGGGAAACCTGCTGGAGGTGTAGCGAAAGTAAGATCTGCGAACTCTACAATTGCGTTTTGTTCTGATGTTGCTGGTATTACTGTAGCTGTTTTATTGTTACTGCTGTAAGCCTTATTTAGACCTAGATATAGTTTTTGTTCTGCTGTCATAGATTCTTCTATATTGATAGTATTAAGTTTTGTCATCGCTTGATCATAAAACCTAACTGTTGTTGTATTGATTCTAGTAGTTGAGTATCTATTTGCCATTTTATTCTAAGTCGTTTATATTATTAACTGCTTCTACTCCAAATAAAACTGCTGCCTTACTAAAGAACTTCATATTACCTTGCGGCAATGTATTTATTCCATCTGGAATTATATGTCCAAGTAGGTTAATTTGAAAAGTTGTCTTAACTGTTCTGTCTTGACCTTGTGTTAACTCAGTAGATGTAGTATAGTTATTAATCATCGCTCTAAAGTTAAACTTTTCTGGGTCACCCCAGTAAGCGTCTGATGCATAGTTAACTGCCTCTACTAACTTATTCATTTGTTCTACATACTCTGTAAAGATTGTACAGGAATATACTAGGTTTACATAGTCTGGTATAACGACTCCTTGGTATTCTTTAACTATTGACCTAGTATTTAATACTGAGAATCTATCATATGTGTTTTTCTTCGAAAACTTCTTTTCAAATATACCAAATTGTGTAGGATTATTAGCGTCCATCTTGTTACCAAGTGTTCTATTTTTTTCTACACTATCTCTTTTTATCATTATCAACGGAACTTGTATCTTTCCGTTCTTATCTCTATAAAATCCGTCTTTCTGTACTGAAGCCCATCTTTCTGGTGAACCGTATAGTACAGGAACAGGTTTTTGTACTCCATTCTGTATAACAGATGGTTTAATTACGTTGTTAAAATAGTAGAATATGGCTTCATCTAAGTCTCTTAGCCCTATACTGAGTCTTTTTGTATCATCTCCTTTAACAGAACGTTGATCTACTCGTCTTTTAGGGTCAGGGGCAGGGACCTTACCTTGATTGGTATAGGTTTCAATAGTATTTTGGGAAAGTTCTACCTGAGATTTAGGTACAACCTGGTTTGTCTCTTTACTATTTGCCATATTTACGGTTTACATGTGTTCTATACGCCTTTTTAAAAGAACTGAAGATATTGAACAACTGTTCCAGCTTTTGATCTTCCGGATACTTCTTTAACACCGCTTTATAGTCTTGGTACGCATCTTCTATAGCGTCATCTACACCTTTTAACGGTGTATACTCAATATCCCAAGATATAGTACCGGTTACCGGGTCAACTCCTGTCTTTTTTGATTTGAAATCAGGATCATCTTGTTTCCAGTCTTGTTCTTTAAGTATATCTTGTATTTTCATAGTATTAGTATGTTGTACCTTCAAATTCGATACCTGTTCTTTCTCTTCTTGTGATATGACAATCAACTATTATAGATACTGATGAACCGAACTGTTGACCGTACGGTGTTAAGTTATAAGACGTGTCTCTACCTACGAATAATTGGTTCTCCCTAACTGTATCTACTTCATAGTAATCTTCTTGCCAGTTAAGTATATCTCCTACCTCAGGTACCATATTAGTATCAACTAAATCTTGTCTTAAAAACGCAAATGATACATCTCTTGACATATCTGGTCCAAATTCATCGTTAGTAACTACTTGATCACCTCTTGTTATTAAACAATTGAGTTTTAATGGTGACCAATATGATTTTGAAGTGGCTTCTCCATATATATTGGCTTCTGTATCCTCTAAACTAAGTTTATAGTATAGTACCTCCTGTTCTACTACATCTGATAGTAGTTCTCGGTTAATACCTACTAGTAAATTAAAGTCTCTATTGGATCCAAATATCATTACTTCTTCTCTATGGTGTTTGTACCTATATTCACCACTTTAATAGGCGGATACTTCTTAATAGCATTTTGTTTTAACGCTTGAAACGCTTCTTCACCAGTTTTCTGTGTAATTAACTTAATCTTTAACGTTTCTCTGTTCTTTCCTTCATCAGAAGCAAGTGTTACCGTAGTTACACCAGGTAAAGCCCTCATCAAAGCGGCTACTTGGGTAGAATTCGTGGTATCGTCATAGATTACCTGTACCATACCTTCGTATGTATTGAATTGTACCTCTGATATGATGTCTATTAGTTTCATTATCCTATATAAATGACCATTGGAACCTCTTTTAATGTTTTACTAAGGTTTTCTCCTTCATTAGCCTTACGTTCTAACTGTGCCTGGCGAGAAGTTTGGTCTAACATCTCTCTTAAGTTAGTTAAAAGCTCTGTTTTCTCTGCTCTTGAGTCAGCTAATAGATCTGCTTGGTTTAGAGTAGCTTCTGAACCAGGAACTGGTACTGTTTGGTACTTTCCTCTAACATAAGCAAGTAGTTCTTTAGCTAAAGCTAATGTATATTTAAAGATCCATTGTCTACCTACACTGTTTATACCTGTATATAATGGATTTTCATAAGGAACTTCCCCTACATTAGTGATTAAGTTAGTTCCATCTATAAAAGTAGCTGCTTTTTTATCATCTACTTTGTAATATTCAAATCTTAATAAGTGATCGTTCTTAGGAACTGGGAATATCTTAAGTCTATTATTAACCATTTCAAAAGAATACGCCGATCTTCTTATTTGATCGTTGAATTCAATAGCCTGTACCTTCATTACATCAAAAGAGGCTGGCATTAATAAGAAGTTTACACCAGGACTGAATGATCCGAAGTCAAAAGCATCCATTAATGATTGAATACCTGTTCCAGTACCTGCATATGGGTCAAAATAACGTAAGATAGCAGGAGGTGCTTCGTAAAATACTTTTCTAACCTCAATACTACCTGTTATACCTTGGTCTACAGCCCATTGTTCAAGGTTATATTCCTGTACTCCACTAGTCATAGCGATAGACCCTGAGTATCTAGTTACAAATCCTCCAGCATCGGCTTCAGTACCGTAGTTCTTACTAATATTAATAATCCTCTCTAATGTAGGGTTAATAATTTTATTGTTAGCTGATGTTACATTGCTTGATCCTTCTAAAGATAAGTAGTTTTCTCTTATTTTATATTGAAATACTTCGTTACCGTAAGTAGAAACAGCTTCTTCAAAGCAAGCAAAGAAGTTTTCATCTTGTAACTCAACATCCATCATAGGATATCCTAGTCGAGTACCACAAAATTTAGCTACTTTCTCAGCATCTGTTTGAAATTGGGTATCGCTATCGTAGAATCCAAAAGGGGTAGAACCTGTTACAAAGGTAGCACTACCATCCCATATAGTTACATTAGCCATTTATATATAGTTTACTTATAAATAGTAATTAATCTCTAAAGGTCTGGTATACCTTAAGTATCGGTGCTACTATCTGATGTCTGTGATTATGTTCAAGATTTATTGTTTTAAACCCTTCTACTTGTTCTTCTATTCGGCTTAGGAAGGAAAAACCGGTTTCTCTTTTATCTTTTAGGTCAATTTGTGCCATATCCCCGCAAATTACCATCTTGGATCCTCTTCCTAGACGTCCTACTACTGTTTCCATTTGAGAATGGGTAACATTCTGTGCTTCATCTACTATTACAAAAGAATCTACGAAAGTTCTACCTCTCATGAACGCAAAAGGAACAATTTCTATTCTACCTTCTTCTAATTCCTTCTTTACTTTCTCTTCGTTGTACAACATATAAAGATTGTGGTAGATAGGAGCTAACCAGGGGTCCATTTTAGCCTGAAGATCGCCTGGTAGGAAGCCTATCTCTTCTTTAGAGACTGTTGGACGTGTGATGACAATCTTGTCTACCTGTTTGGTAAATAACATATCTAAAGCTACTTGAGTAGCTACTAAGGTTTTACCGGATCCAGCCATTCCTCTTATGACTGTAATCGGTGATTCTAATATTAATTGTTTGGCTTGTTTTTGTTCGTCGTTGAGTTGAACGTTAAACTTAATTGGATTCTTTGGTCTTCTCTTTTGAACGAATACATCGTCCGTGTGGTGGTTTGAAGGCATCTATAATAACGTTTTAGTTTGTTATTATAAATATATGAATATTAACTATCCTACCCTACTTATTGAAGCTATTACAGATGGAGTTTCAGGTACTTCGCCAAATGCTGGTGTTTCTGTTAGCTGTATAGTAGTACTATTACCTGTCCAGTATAATTCAATAAAGTCGTTATCATTTAGTGCACGGCCGATTATATTCATTGTCATTAACTGTGCTGAAGGCTCAGATGCACTTTTTCTAGGCTTAAGTGTAATTAGAGAAGTCGAGTTTGGAAAATTATTTCCATTGTATTTTATCCAAAACCAGGTACTATGTACTGCGTTATCTGAATTAGATACTTGAGCTACAAAGTTAAATTGGTATACTCCAGCTTCTTGAAATGTAATTTTTGTATTCTCTACTACACTTATTTTATCTTGAGTCCATACATCTGTAAATGTTACGGGCTGTATAGAACCTGAGGTTGAAAGTGCTTGCGATTGAGTAGAATAGGTAGAGAGGTGGGCTGAATGATGTCCTGTTACATTATCTAGGGTTGTGTACTTAGTAATACCTCCCTGTACATTAACAAATAATTCGTCTCCTTGTAAAGTGGTCGACTGCGGTAATTGCGATATAGGTAGATTAGGCATAGCTTGTTATATAAATTCCTGAACCATTTTCTTGCTGTATTAAAAATAAGTCTTCTTGAAGTAGAAATCCTGTTATCTGTAATCTTAGCTGTTTCGGTCCTTTATTTTGATTTACTATTTGGTTTGCAACTGTATCTAAGTAAAAACGATACTGTCGTATCTGTTCGTTTTCATTTAAAATACGAATATGATTTTGATTTACAAACTGTATCCAGGTTAATTCTTGTAATATCATTCAAAAAATCTTTATTATAAATAGTAATTTTATATTAAAATAGAAAGAGCAGGCTACTTACAACCTACTCTTCTAAGTAAAAAACCAACTTAAGGTGCCGTTAACATGACACATGTCCACATATATAAATAGCTTTTATAAAACAGGTTATTGTAAAATACTACTAAAATAATTCTATTATTATATTAATAGTACTTTTCGAACATAAAAAAAGAGGCCCGAAGGCCTCTCTTAATATTGAATCTATTTCTAAGATTAGATAGTAGCGATGTCGCTTACATAAATCTTTCCGTAGAATTCTGGACGAATCATTTTCTTAGCATAACGAGTCATCAAACCTTTTCTTGGAGTGAAGGTTTCTGGATCGTATACTAATGGAGTCATCATTAATGGAACATAAGGAGCATAAACTGCACCAGTTTCCAAGAACTGAGAACCTCTGTAACCCATAAGGATTGTGTTTTCAGTCATGTATGGGTTTTTGTATACTTTGAAGCGGTTAGCCAAGCTACCTACTTTAGATACTCCCATGTTGAATTCCATAGAATCACCATCTGTGTTAGCTGCATATCCTGGGATACTTTCTAATACAGTTGCAACTGTTGGAGATACTACTACGAAGTTAGCACCACCTCTTAAAGTTTTCTGGTGAATTTTGTTAGATACTTTTTGGATTTTAGTTCCTAAAGTCTGGAACCATTGTCCTTGTGTGTTGTAGAAATCTGAAGTAGATACTGACCAGTTAGATCCGTCCCATACTTTGTTGTTCTCAGCTGACCAGTGCTCAGTTGTAACAGCTCCTGCGATCAACATATCTAAAATTTCCATGTCAATCTCCATAGAGATGTACTCAGATAATAAAGAAGTTAATTCAGCTTCTGCATCAATTGAATGGTAAGCGTTAAGATCTTGTGCGAACTCTGGAGTCCATTGTGCTTTTAACTTTCTAGTCTTAGCAACAATCGCCTCAGAAGCAAGTTTAACGTCGATTTCTGGGATAGTGATTGAAGTATCAACAGCAGCACCTGATGCAGCTTCGAAGTCACCTCTATCGTTATCAGCTGGAGCTACGTGGTATTTAACATCATCAGCAACACCTGTTCCTACAGATCCTGAAGCCAATACGAATTGGATGTTTCCTCCAACTACTTGAGTGTACTGAGCTAATACTGAACCTGAAGATAATCTAAATGCTCTAACTCCTGTTAGGTCTGGGCTAGATAAAGATGCTGTTGCTACAGAAACTAATTCTAAAGCAGCTAAGTTTACACCAACTTCGTGGTTTACTGAAGCAGAAGTAGCAGCAGAAACTGTTACTGCAGCGTTAGCAGTGTTTTGGTTGATTGAGTAACCGAATTGACCAGCGCCGTAAAGACCACCAGCTACTTCTACGTCAACTCCCATTTTAGAGTTAGCTGTAGATACGTTACCGTACATATTATCTCCGTCACCTCTACCGTTAGTTGCTGTTCCGTATTTGAAATCTAGATAGAAAACAAGGCCAGAAGGCAAGTTCATTGGTTGTACAGATACGAAGTCTTGAGCTACGATTTGAGCGAATACTTTACGTACTAAAGGTAAAGCTACTCCAGCCCATTGCTCACCAGCACCAGCAGAGAAAGATCCTCCACCAATGTTAGTTGAGTTAGCCTCAGCTACGATTTGTTTTGCTTGGTTCTCAAGGATCATTGCCATGTTTCCAGCAACTCTCTCATCCTTGATACCTTCTAATAAGCCAGACTGAGCCCATTTCTGAGACAATTTAGCTGCGTCAGCTTGAACACTTTTATATTGGTTCGAGCTTTCTAATAGGGTATTTAATTCCATTTTATTTAATTTAATTTAATTATTTAATAATTCCTGCAAGTTTTTGCATTCTTTTAACAGCATCAGATACTTCTGCGATTACTTCTGGTTTAGAAGCAGTAACTCCAGTAGCTTTAGATGCCATTCCTCTCATTTTTGATTCCGTAACTGTTTCTTTTTTAGTAGTAACTACATTTTCAGAAACTGTTTCGAATACTAACTTAACTTCTTTTACTGTTTCAGCTTTGTCGAAAGCAGCAATTACGTTAACTTTTTGTGACTCTGTAAGGTTATTAGCCTTAAAGATTTTATTTACATAAAGTAATTTAGAATTTAGAAGATTAACTTCTTGAAGATCTTTTCTTAAAGATTCAATAGTTTCTAAAGCTTCAGCTAATTCTGTAGATTCTTCTATCTCTTCTTCAACTGCTTCTTCCATTGGTTCTTCTTCTTCCTTATCTTCACCTTCTTCTACTGTTTCTTCTGTAGTAGCTTCTAGTTCTCTAAGTAACTCATCCAAGTCGATTTCTTCTTCGTCTTCAGCTCCCATTTCTGGTTCAGCTTCCATTCCAGGTTCTTCGATTGGTGCTTCGTCTCCCATTCCTTCGATATCACCAGCATCCATATCAGCTCCCATTTCAGCGCCTCCGCCTACTTCTTGAGCAATAATGTCTCTAATCATGTCTTTGAATTGGTCAACTGAAAGTTTAGATAAATCTTCGTCTCCGTCAATTTCTTCTTCACCTTCCATTTCTCCAGCTTCGTCTTCACCGGCTTCTTCGCCAGCTTCCTCTTCGCCTTCTTCTCCGGCTTCGTCTTCAGATTCTTCTGAATCATCCTCTGCCTCTTCTTCTTCAGCTTCTTTTACTGCAATAAATCCTGATGCGTTTTCCTCTACAGCTTCTTCTACTTCCTCTTCAACTTCGTTTACTACTTCTTCTTCGTTTTGAGAATCTTCCATCTCTTGAAGTTTAGCAGCTAACATGTCTTTAAGGTGTGGTGTTAGAGTTTCCTCTAATGCCTCTTTAGCGTTAGCAATAGCGGCTTCACGTACAGACTTTGCTTCAGCAATAGCTTGCTTGAATAAATCTTTGTTTGCCATTTTAAAAATAAATTGTTGTGTGATTTTCCTACAACTATGGTTAAGTTGTAAATGTGGAAAGAGTTTTAAATACTATATAGGATAGTACATTATATACAATAAATAGTATATAAATATATAAAAAAGAAACCCCCATATTTCTATGGAGGAATCGACACCTGCCTTCGGTAGCGTCCGAGGGAATTATTGTTACGCTCTTAATATATCGTTTATGATTGAATCTAAATTAGAATATTTAGAGGCTTTAACTTTACCTTCATTTAATGATACTGGGTTCATAAATGCTCCATGTGTGGATGGATTAGATACAAAATCCCAACATACTAATTCAAAGTCATCTTGTACTTCTAAAGTTCCTTCGTTTGTTTGTTGTACTGAACCGGTACCTCTAGATGAGATTCCGATTGTATGTCCTGCCTTACATATCTCTTTTACGATATTACCGGCCGGGGTATTTAATAATTCTATACGTCCCATAAGGTCGTCTCCATCCCACCATAACTCTTTTACTACATGGGATGCGTTCTTTAGAGAGACAACAGGAGATTCAGGGTGATCAAGTTCTCCAAAGGCGTTTCCGACTTTAACAAACTCATCTGTATATCTCTTAGATTCTCTCATTAGAATCTCTTTACTATATGTTCTGCCATTTTGGTTTTTAGCAACTGCACGCTGTAAAACACCTTCTACTTCAAAGACTCCAGGTTTTGTTTTGGATTCTCTTAATAGAGGTCTAAATGGTGTTACGTCTACTAATAATGATTGTGACATATTACTTCTTTTTGGTTTCCATTACCGGAGTAAACATCGTTTGTTTCTCTTCCATTTCTTCTTCTCCTAGAGGTCTTTCTCCTGAGTTATGTGCATCTATATCTGCTTGAGAGATTGCCTTTATGGTTGGGATTTGAACTGAGTTCATAAATCCTTTTTTGACTACTGGCTGAATATCTTTTCTGAAAGCTGTTTCAATAGATGGTGCGATAAATCCTCCAACTTTTAATCCTTCTTCATTAGTTACATTTCCAACTGCATCAAATATCTTTTGTAATTTTTCTGATGTCTTAGCATAGTACCCTTCTACATCGGTAACTAAATTTTCAAGCTGGTTGATGATTTGAGTCATTCCTTCGAAGTCTGCATAATCATCTGAGAATTTAGATAAGTTTCCGGTAGCTGCTTCATTGATAGATTCTTCTGTTAAAGCCTTTCTGATTAAAGTCTTAACTGCTTCTTTTATTTGAGCTTCTTCGGACATTGCATTCTTAATAGCTTTGTCTTTTGCTGCCATATAATCATCACTATCAATGTCTCCATCTCCGTCGTGATCTTTTCCTTTCTTTTCTTCTACTGAACTTCCTTTCGGTTTCAAAAGTCTAAAAACTTTCATAGGTAATGTATCATCAGAAAGTGCTTCTAAAAACTCTTCTACATCATATCCTTTTGTATTATGAGCTAAATTAAAAGCTGTATAAAGAGAGTCAATACTGTATTTAACAATAGACGGAAAATCCTCTTCATATCCCATTTCAGGATCAAGTAACATCTCTTTGAAATCCTCAATTGAAAATTCATCTACCTCTCCTTCTTTCATTGGAGCTCCTTGACCAGAAAAAGTTTTTCCAGCATCTCTTAAGAACTTAGCTACTGCTTTTCCTTTGTCTCCAAATTTACCATCTTCTAAAGAATCCATTAACTTACTTAAAGCTACTGCTCCTCCTACTAATCCTCCAGCTCCAATTATTGCTGTTAAAGCATCTACTGTTCCGGTACCGTCTAATTCAGAAATTGTTTCCTCTGTTTCTGATAAAGAATCGTAGTTTGCATCAACATAGTTTTCAAATTCATCTAATGGATCTGCTCCATCAGCTAAATCGTCTATATGTGTTTTTAAGAAGTCTCTGATGATACCTGTAATACCGGGCATCTCTCCGTATTTACCTTTAATAGCTGCTATTGCATTATTCATAGTTTGAATAAGAGCGGTTTTACCTGCTTCTTTAACTATGTCTTTCTTTTCTTCTTTTACTTTTTCGTAGATGTCAAGTTCATAGCCAATTCCGTCCATATATTCTATAAATGGATTGATATCATCAGGCCATTGCTTAGCTGCAGCATCTATTATATCTTTACGTAGTAAGTGCGGATCATTATCTTCAATATACCCTAACCATTTTTTATGTTTCCATTCACGGGAAATCATATCACCAGTAAGTTCAATAAAATCATATACTGCATCTTCAAAAGAAAGTTCTTCTCCATCTACATAAACAGGTTCACCTGCTTCATCCATAGATGTAGCTCCTTTTCTCTCTTTAATTCTTTGAATAGCAGCTTCGATTTGTTCTTCTGTATACCCTTCTTTTAATGTAGCTTTCTTCATAGCATTAAAAGTATCGGCATCTTTAGCGCCTCTCTTTGTTTCTTTCATTTTGTCGTGTTTATCTACTTTTTTAGATTCACCTGACATTAAGTCTAAGTAATGTGTTGGATTCTTTTCTAAGTTTTTCTTAGCTTTCTTTTCAGCTTTTTTAAAGTCAGCTGAAGAGATATTCTCTCCTGGTTCTAATCCAAGTGTTTGAATCTCTATTCTGATAGCTCTATCTAAAGCATCTAAAGAATAGTTTAAAGCAGGTCTTTCGTCATATACGTGTGCTTCAACTACTTCTTTTTTTGTTTCGAATAAAAGACCTCTATTCTTTAAGATTTGAACTGAATCGTCAAATCCGTTGAATTGGGTTACGTGCATAGGGTATTGCTGTCTCATTTGACGAACAAACTCTTTTTTGCTCATAGTGCCTTCATTTACGGCTCTATATCTCTCTGTTACTGATTTTACTCTCATAATTTTATAAGTAATCGAATCCTTTAGTATGTGATGGCCGTTTTGGACGACTTTGTTTTTTGAATCCTAATTTAGTTAATGTTTTAACTGCTCTATTGCCTTTTCCAAAAGCTTTAGGAGTAGCATACTGTGCTCCGTCACCGGGTGTAAATGATGCTCCTCCTACATTTGTAACGTTTGCTTCTTGAAGCTCATGCATTACCTCTTTTACGAGTCCTACTAGCTCTGATCTTTTCATTAGATAGATCTAAGTTCGTTAACTAAATCGTAATATTGCATTAAGTTTACTAAATGACTGTCTGTTATCTTCTCTGTCTTAGAGATAGGTACAATAGCTTTAGCAACCTCTTCTAATTTAATTTTAACTACTTCGTCTTTAACTTTCTTAACTAAGTCTCTTACATCTGAAGATATTTTGTTTAGTTCCTCGTTAACTATATTACGTAAACGTGCATTTGAGTTAACTGATGTAATAAATTCTTTAAGAATGTTCTTTTGTTCTGGAAGTAAATCTTTGTATTTATCGTTAAATTTCTCTAACAATATTTTGAAAGTAAGTAAACGTAAGTCTTTATCGTATTTAGCGTAGTCTTCTATTAAAGTATCTTTAACGTCTGCTTCTTTTTGTGGAGAAGAGGTTAAATGTTCTAAAATAGTAGTTTTGTTATCTACTAATACAGTCGGATCAACTAAATCTGCATTATTCTGTGCTTCTAATAAGCAATATAAGGCAGCTAAAGCTTTATAATCTCTAACCTGAATACTAAAAAACTCTTCTACGTTGTAGTTCTCTTTAATATCGGATATAAGGTTATATTTAGACTCTTTTAATTGTTTTTGATCTAATCTACGGGATATCTCAGTAATAGTAGAAACAATTGCTTCTGCTTTAGACTGAGATATATTCTTATTCTTAGCTATAAATTCATATAGTTTGAATTCTTTTGCTAAGGCTGTTTTTCCTGTAAAGTACTTCTTAAGTATCTTAACAGCAGCAGAGTCTCTATTGTTTAAAGTATCTGATGCTATTTGTTTTACAAGCAGCTCAAAAATAAGACCTGTGTTTCTAAATTTTGAGTGTTTTACTTTCATTATACACGTTTACGATTATAAATATCTACTAATTACCTAAATCTCTAATGTTCCCTTCATTCAACATATCAGGTTCATTAGCATTCTCTTTAGTAAAAACGATATTTTTTAATGAGTCTTTTGTTCTATGGTATATTGCTTGGGTGGTTAGGTTCTCCATTACATTATCATTATCTGATGGATAACCGCCTTTCATACCATGCTGCCCTAATGGATCTCTACCGCCCATCGCAGCTGTTGTTCCGTAAACTGATGCTTTTTCTCTTGGTCTACCTCCTTCTTCTCCTGGTTCTCCCCATTTAGGTTCCATTTCTGAATATCCTGTTGGTACTTCTCCAGGTGCTCCTCCTTTTGGTGTAGCAGTAGAACGTCTACCGTACATAGAAGCAAGATCGTGTGGTGTTCCGTAAGTTGTTCCTGATTTAGCAGGATCATTACCTTCATTTTCAATTTGAGCTATTCTAAATAAACGTTTAGAATCTTCTCTAACTAAATCTCTCATCTCCATGTAAGTATCTTCAGACATATCGAATAAGTTCTCATAGATATAGTCTGATGAGAATAATTTAGTATCTTTCATTTGATTAGCAAGATCAATCTTCTCTTTTAATAGAGCAATCTTCTCTTGTTCAAATATAATAGATGGAGTAGATAACTTGATTTCGAAGTTAGTTAAACTTTCTCCTGTAAATCCTTGAGTGTATAGGTGAACTAATGCTATTTTAGTTAACTCTGATTCTAATATCTTCTGTATTCTTTCTACTGTACGTGCAAATCTAATATCTTCTGCAGCAAGTGTTGCTTTACCAGATAAGTCTCCTTCAAATCCGAAGTATGCTTTTGGAATTTTTAATGCTGCAAACATTTTAGCTTGAAGGTACTGTACATCTGTTACTCCGTCATACTGTAGACCAGGAGTAGTTTCAATACGAGTAGAAGTATCTCCACCCCTTACCGGGATATAGAAATCTTCCATCATGTTCTGCATATTAAAACGTAAGTTATACTGACCATCTTCTCCTACATAAGGAGTCTTTTTCATTGTATTAACAGTCTTTTGCATAAACTGCTCTACTTCGTTAGGAGGAATAGATCCAACGTTAACAAAGAAAGTTCTCTTTTCTGGAGCTCTCATGATTCTATGAATCAACATTGCATCCTCCATTAAAGTAACTTGTTTGAAGATCTTTCTAGCTGGTTCTAAATAAGAACGGCCATAAGGTAAGTAATGTGTATCTGATATCAATCTAAAGTGTGCTACTTCGTAGTTGTCAAATTCAACTATTTTAGATTGTTCTCTTTTAGGAAGGTAGTTAGGATTCTGTGAAGAAGCTAATCCGTCTGGATCTAATTGGAAAACAACTTTTCCTGGTTGGGTAGGATCTTCTCCCTCTCGTCTAACCATATGGTAGACTGTGTATGGTAGAACATTATAAACTCCAAACTTCTCTGCTATTTCAAGCTTTAAGAAAAAGTCTCCGTATTTACACATGTTCCTAGTCCATGACCATAAATTAAATTCGATGTTAAGTACATCGTAAAATAAGTTATAAAGGACTTTTTGTATATTTTCATCAGATGATTTAATCGATAATATTTCGTTATTATCGTTTTTAACCGTAGCTTCATCAGCTACAATATCTAATGCAGAAGCAATAATTGGATCAGTATCCATTGCCTCGTAATCTGAGTATAGTTGAATCCTTAATGTCTGATAGTTCAGGTTAGGATTAAATACGTTTTTATTATTATAGATGTAGAGTCTACTAAATCTATCTACTAACGAGTTAGTCTGATATCTACCCGTGGATTGAATCTGATTAACGTCGGCAATTTTTAACTCATCACCTCCTACGTTTCTAACAATAATGTCAGAAGCAAAGAGTGTTTTAAGTCTACCAAATAAGGATTTATCCGCCATTGTAAATTTACTTTATATATAAATAGTATTATTTAAATAACCATGAGACATCTTCGTCACCATGGTTTGTCTTAACAATATAAGGATTATCTTGATAGGAACCAACTGAACTCATAACTGCTCTGTTCTGAGAGTTTAAATTACCAAAAGAAGATAGCTGTGCTCTTGCTAAATCCATACCTTGCTGTCTTAACCTCAATGCTGTATCTCTAACATATAATGCTGTTGCACAGGCCATGAGTAAATCATCGTTGTAGTTCGTCTGTGCTTGAGGTTTACCATTCTTCCATACAAATACTCTCATCTCGGCCATTAACCTCTTAGATTGTAGGGTAACCGCTCTTTCCCTTACGTATTCAATTATCTTAGCTATGACTAAAGGTCTAGTTCTAGCAGACATTGTAAACCCGGGAACGAGTTTATCTCTTTCGTATTTGTTCATATATGATTCTACTGTCTCCATATTGGATGTAGAACTATAGTACATATTTCTATATTCTCTTTCGAGTATCTGTTCTATTGTAGCCCACCCTATATTTGCATTTTCACAGACAAGTAAGGCTTCATTATATTCTGATGCTATACCTACAAGTACATTTCCAAAGTCTTTTGGAGATATCTTACCTTTATATTCGGCTACTTGGGTACATGATTCTATTTCAAATACATGGAATGCAGAGTAATCGGCAGAATCTCCTCTAGCGACATCGGCTACAACCATATAGTCTTTTGTATAGTCAGCAGGTTCCCATATCCATAAATTACTATCAACTCCTCTTCTTTCTACAGGGTCTTTCTGATAAGTCTCTTCATAGAAAATAAGGTCGGTTGGTTCAAATACAGTATCCCCTGAAGCTAAGAAGTCACAGTCACATTCCTGTCCTGCCATTCTAGGGCCAAGATCTCTATCCTGCATATCTCTCCAATCCTGATTTCTTTCAGGGTGAACAGTCCAGGGGAGTCTTACTGGGCAGAATGAATTCTCTCCTGTTTCAGCTTTTTCCCATGTTTGGTGAAACCAGTTACCAATACCGTTAGGTGTAGATAAGGCCATACATTGACCCCCGGTAGCTAGTGTTTGTTGGGCTGCTGCAAAGGTCTCCTCAATGTTGTCAATAAAGGCCGCCTCATCTATTAATAAGAGAGATACCGCTTCCGATCGGGCAGCGTCTGCATTAGATGATTTAGCTTGTATTTTAGATCCGTTTCTAAGTCTTAAAGATAATTTGTTTTTTTCAACGGCTGGTAGTTTTAACCACTTTGGTAACTCGTCATACATAAAAGTAGTCTTAGTTACAAGGTTACGTGCTGTAGCTTGTGTGGTTGCTAATGCCAAGACGTTTTTATCTTTATGAAATAACATTAACCATAGAGAATATCCTGCAGCTAAAGTTGATATACCTAACTGTCTTGATTTAAGAGTTATAATAAACTGCTCGTCTCTAAATAAATGTAGTACCTTTTCTTGAAATGGGTAAAGGTTAAAGAGTATACGCCCTCTTTTAGGGTGCTGAATATAGCAATACTTTCTCATAAAGTATGCTGGATCCTTTGCACACTTGAGGTATTCTTGTGCAATTATCTTTTTTATGTCTTGTGCCATAACTCATTTTTATAGCCCTAATTCATCGTACTGAAGTACAAGGTTATTGGCTCTTTCTGTTGCTTTTTTCATTCTCTTCTTAGGTCCTGTTCTTACGACAATACCTCTATTGAAGGGTCCTTCTGTAGCAGTTGCTTTAGAAGCATTTCTTTCAAATTCAATTATCGGTAGATCATCATCTGTAAAGTCTGATAGGTCTTTCATAGTTCTACTAGCTTTAATAGTTAAGGTATCTCCTTCTAAATTAAAGTCTGCGTCAGTAAAAGATCTTTGAACTATTTGTGCATGGTCTTGACCAAAAGCCATATCATATGTATCTTTCTCTACTTGTGGATGATTTAGTATGAATATTCTTCCGTATGGTTTACCGTTATCTGGGTTCATCATTTGTAGAACTCTAGGGTTACTTTCTAAAGGAGTTAATTTTAAGAAGGGGTAATCTCCGTTATAAGCTTTTGTAATAAATTTTTGATAAAATTCTTTATACCTTCCCATTACAGATGCCCACCTATAGGGTCCATCTTCTTTTATAGAGATAAACTCAAGACCTTTTGATGTCTCTAGAGATATATCTCCTTTCCATCCTTTTCTTTCACCTTCTTTCCCTACGTGGTTAACTCCTACTACTCCTCGATATTCTAACGTAGGTCCATTACTAGAATCGATTTTTACATTTATTGGGGAATTTGATTCTAATACGTTCTTAATTTTTTCGTATATAAAGGTTTCATTACCGACTCCTGCTCCTCCAATTTGTGTAAGAGATTTTGGTTTATGAATTATTTCTATTCCAGAATCAGTACGGTACCCTCCTCCACTGGAACCTCTTGTGGTGCTGTCTCTTTCAAATCCCATTTCACCTAATGCACTAAATACTTGCTGTCTAGGTATGTCTGTAAGTACTATTATTCTGTTCTTAGAGTGTGATGCAATCTCGTCTTCAGGAATGTTTAATTTTGCCATTATGGCTTTTCCTACTTCTTGAGCTTCTGGGGAAAGGAAACTAAATGGTTTTTTTGCCATTTCTTCTAAGTTGAAACCAAACAGAGATTCAAATATCCTTAAATCTTGTTTATTATTAAGATCAGGATATCCTTTCTCGGTCTTATATGACCATTCTAATATGATTCTATCTATTAAATTCATTAAGCTTCTGGTTCTGCTCCGTCTTCGAAGTCTATTGGTTCGTCAGTTAAATCTGCTCCTCCGCCTTCTTCTCCTCCAGCTCCTAAATCTTCTCCTCCTGCTGCTGGTTCTTCACCTCCGGTTGCTCCTCCTTCTTCTCCTGGGAAGTCTCCTCCTCCAGTGTCTGCTGAATCAATACCTTCTGCTGCTTCTCCTTCCCCAGCTCCTTTCATCGGTGATTCTGAGTAAAGAATAGCTAGTTTATCTAGTGCTTGTTGGTAATCTGCAATATTAGAAAGGAAATATCTCTTACCTAATATTTTAGCTACAAAAGTTTTACCTGTCCATTTTAATTCATAATCCTGTCCATTCTTTAGATTAATTCTAAAAGCGGTAGGACGGGGTGAAATCCAGTCAATTGAGTCTACAAATTCTGTAAAGTCTTCTGTCTGTAATTTTATAATTGCAGCTTTAAGGGTAGGAAATCTACCTAATATAGTATCTGTAGCGTCGGCAAGTTCTGCTTCATCTCCAGGTTCTGATTCTGGTACTTCCTCTCCTTCTGGTGCTCCAGCATCTTCCGGTGCAGGTTCTTCAGTTGGTTCTTCGTCTCCTTCAGCCTCTTCTAGTTCATCTAAAAGTCCTTCTATGAGTACTTCTTGATATGCTTCTAGAATAATATTTTTAAGATCTGCTTTTTTCATATTATCTTGTTCTACAGTGATCTTTACCTTTTAAGTAAGGAGTCTTACATTTAGTTCCTTTAACGTGTTTTCTACCGCATTTACCACAGCAGGTTGATTCACCTTCGTTTAAACCTTGTTCTTTATTTTGCTTATCAGCATATGCCTGGGCATCTTTCTTTTCAGCAAATCCTTTTACTCTGGTTTCACCTTCCCATACCGCCCAAGGTTCTTTTTTATTCTTACATGGACGAACAACGTATTTATCGTTTGGGTTTTTAGAATGATCTTCATCTAAATTGGTAGCAGTGCTTTTGCCAATTCCTGCAACCTTATTGTTTAGTTGTATTTCTAATTCTCTTTTCTTAGCGGTTAGATCTTTAAGAGTACTAACTACTGATTTATCACCATCTTTGTATAGTTTAGCTAATTCTTTCATACGCTGTACTATGCCGCTATGGTCTTTTTGTAAGCTAGCAATACCTTTACTCCCAACGCCTGCTTTTTTATTTGCTTTATTATCAATTGATTGGTCGTCAAATGGATCCTTACCGCTAAATCCTACTCTATGAGATTTAAACTTTTCTTTCTTATCATACTTATTAATCGCCATGTCTCCCTTAGGTACGTGAACATTTTGATAAGTCTGTTCTCCAAAGTTAGAATGATCTTCATCTATATGATGACCTTTTCCTTGTCCAAAAGCATCGGGTCCAATACCGGCTTTTTTACCTGTATTTATTTTTCCTCCAAAAGATACTGTAGAAGTATCTCCGTTTGGACGTATTACTTTAGCTATGTTACCTTCTATATGTTTTACTAAGGTATATGTTTTACCATTAAATTCAAACTTATCTCCAGGTTTTAAATCTGAGATTGATTGTCCTTCTGCTGCTTCGTTCTGCTGTCCTTTACTAGCATTATTCATCCAAGCATTAGCCTCTCCTTCACTTCCTTTAACGGTTTTTACTTTTTTACCGTGTTTGAAAATATCATAGACATTTTTACTTACGTACTTTTTAGTGTAGGTAGGTGTTTCTGGTTTGCTTTTCTCATACCCTACCGGATCGTGAAACATTCCAATTTCGCTAACATCTCCGTCTTTATATTTTTTAATAGCTTTCTTTACACTATCTAAAGAAATGTCTCCTGTCTCATCTCCAAGCTTCTTAACTGCTTGTAATGCTCCATATCCAGATCCCATTAGTATAATAAACTGTGCTAACATATCAGCATAGGAAGGATCTACCATTTCGTTTAGATCTCCTTCTTGGAGTGCAGCAAATTTAGCTTTAATTATACTTTTAAATTCTGCTTCTGCCTCTTTACCGAAGTTATTAGAAACTAGTCTAAATGCTTTACGGTACTGACTCATAAAATCTTCAGCAGCTATTTTAGCTTTTAGTGTCGGTGATTCATTATCTTTAACCACTCTTTCTAAAGCAAGCTGATCTAATGCAGGTTGTTTTTCTTCTGCTTCTAAATAGTGTTGTGCAGATGAAATATATTCTCTGGCTAAGGTAACTTTCTTCTGCCACCAATGTGGAAAGTCTACCTCGCCATCATGTTTGTCGTATTTGTCTAACTGCTTATATAACTTAGCTGCATATGTTGCAATATCGTATAAATCTTTTTTAAGCATGTTTGGTTCATCATCTTGATGTCCAACATCTAAGTCTCCTCCTTGATCCATTCCACCTTCTGGTGTTTCATTCTCTCTAACTCCTTCTTCTATATTTGTATCTACAATTTCAATACCTTGAGCTCCTAGATCCATCATAGCATCATAAGCCATAGAATCATCATTAAAATAATAAACGTTAGAACCGTTCATTTCAAACTGTCCTCTAAACCGGTCATCCATTATAGCCATTGCCTTTCTAGCATCTCTTACGGATACTTCAAGATATGACATTCCTTCTGGAGCTTCATTTACCTGTGATTCACTAAACATCTGAATCATTTTATTAAACGTTTCTTTAAAGTAAGCTCTAAAATATGCTTTTTTAGCATGTTCAATTAAACCTTCTCTATCAGTGTCATATTCTTCCCAATCGTTCCAATAGTTATCTACTGCATCTTCAACTGCTGATTCCAGTTCTTGACTAAATGGAGAGGGCATGGATGTAGGTTCTCCTAGATCTTTATGAATAGATTGATTCATTATGTTCTGATCTGAGCTGCCCCATTCTTTCAATTCCTCTTCTTCGCTTGCTCCTTCTCCTTCTTTTATTTTCTTTTCTTTTGCAATAAGAGCTTGTATCTTTTTAATCATATCCTTTTCAGGATGATCTTCTAATCTACCTTTTTCTTCTGCGTTGGCCCATTCTTCATCAGACATTCCTTCTTTCATTTGAGACTTCCAGTGTTTGGTAAGTTCATTTGCTATTACATCAACGTGTACGATTGGTTCTCCCGAAGGTTTAACACCAACACCGCCAATTACTTTATCGAATGAAAAATCTACTAGGTGTAAGTCGTCTCCTGTAATATAAAAAGAGAAATCATCTGTGGAAGTATCTTTTTTGTACTGTACATGAATATCAAAAGATCCTTCTTCTATATTTTTAACTTTCATAGAAGCTAATTCATCTCCCATTGATTTAAGTCCTTTTGCTACTGCTTTTCCTATTTCTCTAGCAATAGCTTTAGTTTCTTCTAATGAAAATTGAAGTCCAGCTTCTTCCTTAATTTTTTTACCACCAGCTGTCTTAATAGATTTAACATCTTGGTTATCTTTAAGTTTCTGAAGTTCTTTTTCGTCTGTGTATTCAGTAGCTTGGCCATTTACAAAAGCTGTTTTTTCAGCTTCTGATAAAACAAGTAATTGTTCTTGTAATTTTGCCTCTACCTCTTGAAGTTGTGAGGTCATTTGCGGAACGTTTATGCCAGTAGAATTTGCATAAGAACCATCCTGTAAAGACTGTAATGCAGTTTGGACCCTTGTTAAACGGTCGTTTACTTCTTGGTATGTCATTTTATTAGTGTTTATAGCTATATAAATAAATAGTGTAGAGTTATTTTACCACCCCCAATATGGGTTATCTTGATTCTCCCACCAGAAGGTTAATCCGCCGTCTTTTCTGAGATTAAACCTCTGTACATAGAAGTCTGGTTCAAATATTGAATCATCTTGAATGTACATACATCCAAATTTAATTCTTTCACTTTCTATTGAACCTTCTAATACTTTATCTAATATAGTAAAATTTTTACCACGAAGTGTACCAGAATCAATAAAAAGTAGTTTATTATCTTTATTAATGTATTTAGATACTAAAGTATCTATATCTTCTATATATTCATCAATAGAGTATAATTCATTACCAGGATATGGCATTTCTAAGAAATCCAAATCAAACGGTACATGATTATTTAAATGAGAAAGTTTGTGTGAAAGTAGTTGACATATACCTGAACTGTATTCAGGAGAACATATAACGATTGTTACTTTTGAGTCTATCCAGTTACTTTTTTCGATTTGATCGATAAGTCTGTGGGCGTCTCTATATTCTTTTAACGAGTCTATATAAAACTGTTTTGACATACATAACTTATTTTTTACCACCTTTCATGTTCGCACACCAGTGGTACATTTTAGCTTTTTCCCCGGATGCATTTTTAGCTTTTCTCCTAAGATCGGTAACTGAACCTTTACAGCTTGCTCCAGATTTTTTAACTCTACCGGGTCTAGATTTACCTTTTACTTTACCGTCGGCGTAGTTTTCATCATATAGTTCCCAATCTCTTTTTTCCCAATCTACCGGAGTATTTCCTTGGGTATTGTAAAAGTCTTGTAGTACTTCTTTAATTAGGGTTATGAGTTGAGATTTTTTCATTATCTAGACTCTTTAGTGATAGTCGTATCGGCTAGTACTTTAGATTTAACGCTACTAAAAATTAATTTAAGGAACATCTCTTTAGTACCTTTTACAAACTCTTCAGGACTTAGACCTGATTTATATTTTCTCTGGTGAGGTTCTTTTCTTAGTACTTTATTTGCTTTGAAAAAATCTAATATTATGTCAGACAGATCACTACTTAGTCCATCCAGTGCTCTTTGGCCAAAAGCTTCAGAAATTTCTTCATAACCGAAACCATGTGAATCTGCTGCACCATCTTGTAAATTAGCAGCTTCTTCAGACATTTTATTAATCTTTTTACCGGCTTTAACTGCATCTTTATGTGCCTTAGAGTTTTTATGGGAAGGTTTTTCTCCTCTTTTTCTTTTAGCATTTATATTAGCCCAAAGTCCTGGTCTTTTCTTTTCTTCAACTTCTTGTTTTCCAACCAACGAATCATAATCATCCATTGAAAGAGCTGTATTTTGAACTGAACCTAATTGAATAGCTTTTTCTGCTACATCATGAAGATCCATGTCTGTTTTTGCATCTTCTTTAGCGTATTCTAAAAGTCTAATGAATAAAGGAATATCAAGAGTAATTCTGTCTACTGGATTATCTATTTCAGATACTTCGTCTTCTGTATCATCAGCAATCTTTTTCAAGATTTTATTTAACGTATCAGGGGTAAGACCTTTTGTCTTTCCTATTTGAGGAGAGTATCCTTGTAACTCTTCCTTGATTAATTTTAGTAACTCTGATTTTTTCATTATAGTGGGATGTCTTTTGCCATCATTAACATTCTTATTACTATGGCTGCAATTGAACCGAACACAATCCACAGAGCTTTATTAACTCCTGACTGCCATCTTGTTAGGTTATCTAACTGTTGAATTTTAGTTTCGTAATATTCAATTCTCCTTTCTCTATCAAGGCGAAAATCTGTGTTTTTATTTGTATTTACAATAACTCCGTTTTCGGGATTAAGCAATGTATACTTCATATCCGACATATCGTCTTTTAATGATTCCATATCCTTTTGCATTTGTTTTAACTCACCATTAGGCATGTGAGATTTAATATGCTTGATTTCGGACAGGAGCGCGTCAAGTACTTCTTTCTGGGTCATGTTAGTAGGCTTGTGGTGGTTTTAGTTATAAATATCACTCAATATGCTTACGCAACAGTTTTACATAACCCTGTAAATCGTTCATGATTTTTTCTTTATAACTACTACTAGTCTTACCCCAGTCTTCCACAACTCCATCTTCTGTAACAAAGGAATTATCCTCATTTAATGATTCAAATACCCAAGCTTCAATATCTTTTATAAAACCGGCTATATTACCAGACATCATTTGTTTTTCATATTGTTCATATAGACCTGCTTTCTGTAATTCAGCTTCATAATCTACTGTACATTCAAAACAGAATCCATGTATCTTATACATCTTCTGAGCTAGGTGATGTTTCATTGACCCGTTACATTTAGGGCAGCTTAATGGGACTCTCACAGCTTTTTTTGCTGCATCTAATCTAGTAACGTTCTGTTTAAGTCCGTTCTTTATAGTCCATTGTCTACCTTTTTCCTCCCATACATCACCTTCCTCATGCCTTTCATGGGCTTTTTGGTAACCGGTTTGAGATTTAGTAGAGGCTGTAAAATCCTTATTAACTAAGTTTCTTACTCTCTGTACATCTGATTGTTTGAATTCTTTCTTAAGTAAACTTTCGTTACTCATAACCTAGTTCTTTTAATTTCTCTATAACGTGATCAACATTACCATCTTTACATTTAATCGCAATACCGCCTTTGGCTGCCCATTGGTCAATGTTAGATGGTTTGTCGTCTATTAATATACTATTTTCGTTTGCGTATCTCTGTTTATCAGCCGAATACGCCATTATTACTTTTGGTTTAGGGTTCAAATGATTCTTAGCCCATAGTTGTTTTCCTAATCTTGAACCATTATCTCTTGATGGAGAAGTTAAAAGGTCTGGTTTGTATGGAGATATAAAGTCCCATAGTCTCTGACCTTGCGGCATCCATTTCATACCTACCCAGAACTTTAATCCTATCTTAACATCTATTAGTTCCCAAAAGGCTGGAGTACCAAATTTGTTTTCATACTCTTTTGGTTTCATACCGGAGTAGTGTTCAAATCTTTCTTCAAAGTCTGTTAATACCCCATCCATATCGCAGTAAATTTTATACGGCGGTACTTCTTTTTTTTCTTTGAGAGGATACCCCTCTCCTAATAACTCATTTAGTGATTTCATATAACCTATTTGTTTTCTTTTTTAACTTTGTCTTCCCAGTTTCTAAAAGTAATATTACCGTTAAGGTACGCTTCTTTTTCTAACTCAAGTAAATTATCATCAGCGTTAGTGTCAGAAGTCTGTACTTCTGATAGTCTTCCTTCTAGGTTTTGTATATGGTGAATCATTTCATGTGTGAATGATCTCATAACATCTTTAGGATGTCTACCTTCCGTATATAGTACAATTTCTTTTAGGTTAGGATCATAGTAAGCTGTTCTTCCAAAAAAGTCTGACGCTTCTACTAAGTCTCTTTTAATTTTAATTTCCGGTAACGGAGTAATATTCATTTTTTGATCTAACATGTACTCTAGGATTGAACCCATATACGGTGTAAAATCAAAGTTATGTTTATCCGCCGGTCCATTTACTGCCACTCTTACGTGGTCATTTTGGAAAGTAACGCTGAATTCCTCTTTGTCTAGAATTTGAGATAATTCATCATACACTCTATTTAGTTTGGCTCTATCATCTGATCTAACTATAGACTGTGGGGCTGTTGGGGAGCCGCTTGAACCTTCTTTTACTTCTTCGGTTATAAACCAACTATCCATCAGTTTGTCCATATCCTCACCCATCATTTCGGCTATAATACTTTGTTTTAACATGTTTACTATTTTAAGTATTTCTTCTCTCTTTAATTCAGCAGGGAAGAAATCAACTATCATGTCTAGGTTTCCTGATAGTATTGCGTTTCTAAAATCTGTAGCTCTAACTTTACTGTCAGCGTTTGCTGCCATAACAAGTCCATCTACATTTTCTGTGTTCTTATATACCGTAACTCTTCTTAAATCTACAAAATCTTCTTCTCCTCTAACCCCTGTTACGGCATAAAATTGCTGTTCAGGATGTTCTTTAGCGAAGTCTTTTGCTGCAAACATTGGATTTTTTTGGCCATCTAATATTTCGACTCCGGGTAAATACTTTGCATATATCTTCCAAACAGCCATTGACTCTTCTTTGGTGAGACCATTTCTTTCTCCTCCTCCAATAAAAATGTATACCTTATCTATTTGGTCTACTTTTGAATCTTTTCCTGATAAGGCTGAAGCTCCTGCTTCTTTATGAGAGTCTATATCATAAGGTTGGCCACCATGAGTATTATTTAAAAGTCTTTTTACAACTTCAAAATGTCCTCTATGGGGTGGTTTGAAAGCTCCTGAATATAGAACTGATCTCATTATGCTAAGAAGTTTTGTACATTAGAATCTATTTCTGCTGAAGTAGAATGTTTAAGTAATTCTTGGAAGACTGGGCTATATACCATATCTGCAATATTATCTAATACTTCTTTCTCTCTTTGATTCTGTTTATCTTTATTGTCTCTATATTTTACAATAGCAGCTTTTAATTTATCAGCTCCTGGTCCTACTCCGTTCTTTTCGTATGCTTTTAACCAGGTATCTTTTATAGCTCTATCTTCACCGTACGACTCTTTATCCCAATCCATCCCTTGAGTATCTTTTAGAAACTCTTGTTCTTGATCTTGTGCAAGTTCGATAGGTTTTCTAAATGTAGATGCTCCTACATCGTTCTTTTTATTATATGCCTGTAAGTAATCTGCTATTCCCTCTGCTCCATTTTTAGCAGCAACATTAAAGCCTTTTACTTCCTGATCATATTCTCCTCCTCTATCATTAACAAAAATAGAAAGGTTGCCTTTTAACATTTTGTTATAATCGGCAATTAACTGATATACATTTCTCCAGGTCTGAAATACAGCAGCACCGGGTATGTTTCTTTCTCTTTTAAAATTAGAAATATAAGAAATCATAGGATGAGTGTAGACCATAACCATGTATACATCATATCCTGCTGCTAATAATTCTTTTACTTTAGCAGGATTAGAAGCGGTAGTATCCCAAACAAAACTACTCCTGCTGTCTATTGCCTGAGCTACGTCTTGATTGGTCTGTGCTGTTGCTTTTGATAGATTTTTGTACCCTGGGTGGTTGGGATCCTCTACGTAGTTGTCCGGATTGAATGACTGGATCCCTCTTAGATCTAACTGGTTGAGTAGATAAGACTTCCCTGCTCCTGCTCCTCCCGCCATTATTACGGCTTTGGGTTGGTCCTTGGCTTCTAATATTAAGTCCGTTAATTTGATCATTTGTTAATATATTATTTACTCTTGTTCTTGGTCTTGGTTGTTGTCTTCTAATTCTAGGCCTTGGTAACGGTTGAACCAGCGGTCTAACATACGGCCTATAAATCCTAGGAGTAATATTGAAACTCCAACCGTTATACCATCCACTATATTGGGGATATCTCCAATTGTAGTCGTAGTTCCAACTGTTCCAGTAGTAACCGTTTCTAAATAAAAAAGTATTGTAATTAAAGTCATAATAATTTGTAAATACGTTTACTCTTGGCTGTTGGATTTGATTTAAACTAGCTCTAGAAGAGACATGGTTTAACGTAGCTAACCTAAACTGCAATGAATTACAGCTTACTAAAGATAAGAATAATACCGTTAATATACAAGCTTTTTTCATAATAGTTTATTATAAATAGTTAAATTTTTATGGTTGTTGGATATGACTGGTAAATAGGCTCAGTTGTAGGGTTATCTAATTTATAAAGTTTGTATATTGTCTGAAATAAGTCGAAATTTTTTTCTATCTCATCTATGACTTTAATTTGCCATCCTTTACCCTGGTATACGCCTTTCTTCTTAGATTTAGATCTTGAATTGGCTTTTAACCAGATAATTCCTGTTCTCTCGATCTTCTGTCCTCTTACTTCTTCCATACCTTTTGCATAAGCAGCTAACTGTAAGTCATATGCTCTATGAAGTGAATTAGATGTCTTTATATCTAATAACCAAATTTCTCCGTCCATTTTTACAACTAAGTCTGCTGTACCGGCATACTTATGTTCGTCTGACCAGACAAATTGTTCGGTTGATATAAGCTCTGGTTTATGGGTTTTCCAAAAGTCGGCAAACTTTAAAATCATTTCCCATACTACTTGAGAATATTTAGCGTTACCGTAATCATCCATCCAAGAAATCTCTTCTCCTAAAACTAGCTTTTCAGCTGCTTCATGTACTTGAGTTCCTTCTTTACCTGCTTTTCTTAAAATAAGATCGGCATTATGCCCAACATCTTTCAACCAGTTGTCGAAAAACTTATTCTTGGGCATATACTGGAGTATAGTAGTTACGGACGGGTAATATACTCCTTCGCCTCTCTTGTAAACTCTTCTATCTAAAAAGTTAATCTGTTTTAATTCAGGGTTGTAATCTAACCTGTCTTTTGCATTCTCTTTTAAAATGTTTGTACCTTGTCTTATCATAGGTCTAATTTGTGCATCATTAGACTACTTAAGTCTAATTCTTCTGCTGATTGTACTAACTCGGTAAAAGCTCTAAAGCCCATTTCACTTGGATCTTTTTGTTTAAGATCTACAAAGTAAACTCTTTTACCAAGGTTTAAAAATTGTTCTGCTATCTTTATTGCAGCTTTTCTTGCATCGGTATCTAGTGCGATGTAGATATCATTAGTTGGGCTGGTTAATATTTTTTTATATAGGGAGTCTGAAATTGCTTTACCTAAAATTGGTATAGCGTTTCTTCGTATTGCTATTGCATCAAATACACCTTCACATAAAATAATAGGTGCATTCCAGTTTATTAAATTTTCGTAGAATATTATGTCTTTGGAGGCTTCGGGATTTTTGTACTTATAGTAGTTACCGTCAAAGCTTCTTGCAACAAAAAAATTGAGTTGTCCCGATCCAGTATAACTTGGAAAAATAATTCGTCCCCCAAAGAGTCCATTTGTTGCGTATCCAATACCATATTTAATAAAATCATTATCGGTAAGTCCTCTGTCATATAAATACTTTCTTACTTGATTAGCTACTACTGAGGTTCTCGAAGCACTATATAGAGGTTGAAATTCGGCAGGTAATTCTACTGCTTTGACTTTATTATACTCTATATAGGTACCTTTAGGTAGGTACTTTAATACTTCTTGTGCTTGGTCTCTTGGTGTTTTTAATTGTTTGAGTAAGGAACGGATTGTAGTTCCACGAGTTTGACATACCCAACATTCCCAGAAGTTCTTACCTTCCTCGTTGGTAGCCATATTGATCTCTAACTTAGGTTTGCGGTGATTGCAAAATGGGCAATGGAAAGCGTAGTTATCTCTAGCTCTCTTATTACTCTTCCCTAATAAATTCTCAATGGATCCTAATAAAAATGTATAGTCCATAATTCGTCCGTAACTTATATACTAAGATAAGAACTATTATTTAAACTACCAACTAAACGTCAATCATTTTTAGTTTACCGGACTTTGGGTGAACCATTACGTTATCACCAACGAAATCTAATTCGTCTGGGTCTATACCGAATCTTTCAGCTTCTGCTTCAGTAGCATCTTTAAATTCATCAGGAACTTCTCCTTTGAATCTACCTAAAACCTCCATTTCTATAATACCGAGTTTAGGATTTAATACCTTTACGTCGTATATGTAAACAAAATTGTTAGTCTTCTTACCTTTAAGTATCTGTGCGTGTTCTAATTCTACCTCATCAGTAGTTACCTTAACTGCTTTTCCGTTTAATAGGTACGCAGAACCGTAATCTCCAGCACCAAGGTGTGTTCCGCCCATATCTACTATCTTATCTATCTCCCTATCAAATTCTGGAGTAGATTGTAATATTTCTGATAGTAGTATTCTGGCTAGTTTCATTTTATAAGTCTAATTCAAATTTAATACCAGGGTAGTATCTTCTGTCGTCGTCATCTTCTGCCCAATTTGAAGCATCTGTAACTTTATATCCTTTAGATTCAATCCACTTTTTAGCTTTATCAAAATCTTCATCAGGTAGTTCTTGTCTTACCATGAATGAAAGTTTACCGAATCCTTTTCCTTTTAATGGGTCTCCTTCTTCTCTGTCTTTAGTATATTCCCCCATTGAAATACGAGGATCATATTCACTAAAGTTTTGGTCAAGTTCTTTTTGAAAATTAACTTCTAATTCTTTTACGTTAGTAACTCCGTTAGAACCTTCTTGTAACCCTAAATGAGAATGTAATTCTTTCATAAAAGGTTCGATGATATGGGTACCGTATTCATCTTTAATTACTTCGGCTACTGCTTGAGCAAAATCTGTATAGTTAAGATTTGGGTCAATAGCTTCTATGGCACTATTAATTCCCATAGCCAGTCTATTTCCTGATGTCTCTTCTTGAAGTAATACGTTAATAAGTTTCATTATCCTTGTCCTTTAGAAAGCTTCTTATAAAGTTTAGAACTTTTTAGCTTTGATGTTTTTGATTTTGAATGAACTCCGGGACGAGATGTTTTACTTTTTTGAAACACTCCTCCGGTTGAAATAACTTTAGCCACTATTCTTTAATTTTTAATGTTAAACTGCCAGTACCTTTTATTAATCTATGATAGGTTCCTGCCTTTATAAATATACGATTTAATTCCTTTGGTATTTCGTTATCTAGTTGAAATTTCCAATCAGTTTTGTGAAGAGGTTCTATAACTCTATCTTCTCTATCTCTATGCCAAACAAATTCCATAGAAGAAGTCTTATCAGAGAACTCTCTAATAATATAACCATCTTTTAATTCTTCTATGTAAGGTCTGTTCATATATAGTATTCTTATTTAACAAGTACCTGTTGAAGTAACCTGTTGTAACGTATGATCCCAATACGCCCAATTACCGGAGGTTCCTATAAAGTATCTAGATGCTGGGAATGGACTAAATGAGCCATCATTGTTACGTATCAAGAAGTTTTCTACCGAGTGTACATTATTAGGATTGTTAGTTCCAGTTATATAGGTACCACTATAGGTACTTGTACTACCACAAGGATCTGTCCAGCTTCCGTTAGTTGTGAAAGGTCCGTACACTAATCCGTAACTAACAGCAGGAGTAGGAGTAGGAGTTGGGGTTTGAGTTGGTGTCGGTGTCGGTGTAGGGCAAGGACCTAGAGTTGTAGTAGTTATTACTCCGTTAGCGTCTGTTGTTACTAGTATCCAATCTTTCAATCCAGTATCTGCCTGTTCAATTAAATCGGATGGTGCATATACCCTTCTTGCGTTGTCTACTACACTACCGTCAAATTCATGGTATAGTATACTTCCATTAACTGGTTCAGAATCTCTGTTTGAGGTATAATAGTTGAAAGTATTTCCGTCAGCAAATCCTGGATCATCTGATCGGTTACACATGAAGTCTTGTATTTCCTCAAAAGTACTAAAAGATACGTTTAGACCGTTTAGACTTGTACCGCCTTGAATATTATACCAGAGTTTAAATACTGGTGTACTAATAGGTGTGTTGCTAGGTGTGTTTGTAGGAGTTGGTGTAGGAGGTATTGGTGTACTAGTAGGTGTAGGAGTTAAGGTAGCTGTACTAGTAGGTGTGCTATTAGGAGTTGATGCTGGTGTACTAGTTGGTGTTCCGGTAGGGGTACTAGAAGGTGCCGGAGCTGGTGTGCTAGCTGGTGTGCTAGCTGGTGTGCTAGCTGGTGTGCTAGCTGGTGTGCTATTAGGTGTTGAAGCTGGTGTGCTATTAGGTGTTGAAGCTGGTGTACTGTTTGGTGTGCTAGCTGG